>AUXO013050496.1_pt1 | contig 13976 bp, 11 predicted proteins | sample 768731 | NCBI WGS metagenome assembly AUXO01 (sample SAMN02715735, study PRJNA202380) | gut metagenome | biome: sheep rumen | host: Ovis aries | place: New Zealand: Palmerston North | reverse complement strand
GCTTTATCATATTTACTTCCTGGAGCATCTCCTACTATTACAACTGATGTTTTTTTAGATACGGAATTAACAGTTTTGCCACCTAAAGATTCGATTATTTCACTCGCTTCTTCTCTTGAATAATCTGTAAGTGAACCAGTAAGTACAAAACTCTTACCACTAAAGTTCTCATTTTGAACTATTTTTTGTCCTAAATATTCCATATTAAGATTTTCTGCTTTTAAATCTTCAATAATTTTTATATTATCTTCATTAGCAAAGTACTCTTTAATACTTTTAGCAATTATTCCACCAATATCGTCAATGTTTGTTAAAGTATCAACATCGGCATTCATCATATTGTCTAGGGTATGGAAATGTGCTGCTAAAATCTTGGCAGTTTTTGCTCCAACATGTGGAATACCTAATCCAAAGATTAATCTTTCTAGTGAATTTGCTTTTGAGTTTTCTATCGCATCTAGTAGGTTCGTAATTGATTTTTCTCCGAATCCTTCTAGACGTTTTAAATCTTTTTCATGATTTTTTAATAGATAAATATCATGAACATTTTTAATAAATCCAAAGTTATAGAAATCTTCCATGATTCTATCACCTAAGCCATCAATATTCATGGCATCACGAGATACGAAATGGATTAATCCTTCAATATGTCTTGCTGGACATTTATTATTAGGACAGAAGTAATCTACTTGTCCTTCTTTTTTTACTAATGGTGTATTACACATTGGACAGTTTGTAATCATAACAAAGTCTTTTTCGGCACCAGTTCTTCTTTCTTTCTTAACTTCTACTACTTCAGGAATTACATCTCCTGCTTTACGAATAGATACAATATCACCAATTTTTAAATCTTTTTCATTTACATAATCTTCATTATGAAGTGTTGCGCGTGATATTGTTGAACCAGCAACTATAACTGGGTCTAATACAGCATTTGGTGTTATTTGACCTGTTCTTCCAACTGTAAAAATAATATCTTTTAGTTTTGTTAATACTTCAACTGCAGGGAACTTATATGCAGTAGCCCATTTAGGGTACTTAGCAGTATAACCTAATTGTTGTTGTTGTCTGATGCTATTAACTTTAATAACTACACCATCAATATCGTATGGTAATGATGGACGAAGTTGTCCTTTTTCTTCAATGTATTCAAGAACTTCTTTAATATTATGAACTAATCTGTTATTTGGATTTGTTTTAAATCCTAATTTTGTCATATAGTCAATTGCTTCCATGTGTGTTTCAAATCCATAATCTAATGGGTTTGGTAAATGATAAATAAAATTATCTAGTTTTCTTTCAGCTGCTACTTTAGAATCTAATTGACGGATTGATCCAGCTGCTGCATTACGACAATTTTGTAGTAATGGTTCATTCTTTTTCTTTCTTTTTTCATTTAACTCTTCTAGAGTTTTTTTGTTCATGAATATTTCTCCACGAACTTCGATATCAACTGGTTCTTTTAATTTTAATGGAATAACTTTTATTGTTTTAGCATTGTGAGTAATATCCTCACCTGTTGTTCCATCACCACGAGTTGCAGCACGAACTAGTTTTCCTTTTTCATAAAGAAGAGAAACTGATAAACCATCGATTTTTAATTCACAAACATATTGTGGATTAATTCCTTCTTTTTTAATTCTTTCATCAAACTCAACTACTTCTTCTTCAGAGAATACATCACTTAAAGACATCATTGGGATTTTGTGTGTTACTTTTTCAAATCCTTCAATAATTTTTCCACCAGCATGTTGAGTTGGAGAATCTTCCCTAATCCATTCTGGGTGTTCTTCTTCTATTTCAAATAATTCTCTTAAATACATATCATACTCTTGGTCCGTAATAGTTGGATTATCTAGAGTATGATAGTTATAATCTGCCTCATTAATAATATCAATTAATTCATTCATTCTTTCTTGCATGGTATCACCTATTATCTTAATATTTTTACATCACTATCGAATTTAAGAGGAACTTTCTTTTTGTCTAGACAAACACTATTAAAATCACTTATTACTTTATAAGAGTCATTATATTCTTGAATATATACTTTTTTAGTATCTGAATAAATGAAATTATATTTGTTATACATCTCTACATCATAGAACTTTCTTTTCTCAAATTCTTCTATATCTATTATACCATTTTCTAGCTGTCTTTTAATCTTACTTTCCACAATTTTACTAATCTTTTTTTTGATTTTTTTCATACCTTTTTCATAGTCTTTTTCTGATTTTGAATAATCTAATTTATCCATATCATAAATTAAGTTTAAGGCATCTTTATTACTCATGTATTCACTCATTGCTTCTACTAATTTTAATAAGTTACCTTCAAAATATGCATCTCTCATAACGTCTTTACCTACAATTTTTTCTATACCATGAGCAAATATTTTTTCTACAACATAATATGGTCCCTTATAATCATAAGTCATATAAGCAGCATTTAAGAATTCTGTATATCCTTCATTTAAACTTCTTCCAATAGATATTAATTGCTCACCTTTTTGGAAGTAATGAAATCCACAATTATATTTATCTTTTCTACTTGCCATATGCATAAGTTCATGAGTTAATCTTTCTTTTATATAAAACTCTTCTTCTTTATTATTCGCATATACTCGTATTGAATTATCACTTGGATCATATAATCCTCTTGTTCCGTTTTTATTCTTTTCTTTATCACTTAATCTTTTCTTACGAATAATAACATCTCTTATATTCTTTTTAAAGTTTTCACGTTGCTTTTCTGTAAAATTATCACGAAATTTTTGGTCGAATTCTTTGACCATTTCATTCCATTCTCCAAAAGATAGATAATCTTCTATATTAAAATCTCTATCATCAAAATCTAAGAAATTAGCTCCACCTATTCGTTTAATTCTTTTTACGATATATAGACTATTTATCTTTCTTTTAATACTAAGTTTTTTCATACCAATCCCTACCTGCCGTATATTATAACAGAAAATAAAATAGAAGTACATTGGTACTTCTATTTAGCAAATTTATTATATGTATTAGTTGGACTATCATCTAGCATTTCAATCATTTCTTTTTTACTATCTGATTCTGTATTTAATAAATATCTTACATTTGGATTATGTTTTTCTAACATACTGTTTAATTCATCCATATTTGATGAATTAATGCCAAATTCATGTTCTTTTGGATGTGCTTCAAACATTTCCTCAATATTATCAATATTGTGCTCTACAACAGGTTCTTTAACGTCTATTGCATCTGGTCTAAATTTAATAGGTTCTTTTCCTTTTTTAATAAAATCTTTTTTATTACCATCTTCAATCCAATAGATTGCAGACTTTTCTGTTATTTTAACATCATCTGAATAAGCTAGTCCTCTTTCAACATATTGATCAATATAGAAGAATTTTTTTCTTTCATATTGTTCTTCATTAATTAAATTTAAGTTATATTCTAACTCTAATTTTGTAGAGTATATATTAGCTATTTTTTCTCTTAGTATTTGATATTCGTTTTCTCTTTTAGCCTCATTACGAATACTACCTAATTTATCAATATCATATATTAGATTCGCTACTTCATTCATGTCATTTACATAGTGATTAATTCCTCTAATTAGTCCCTTTAAATCAGCATTGAAATATAATTCTTGCATCTTCTTTTTACCAACGATTCGCTCAATTCCACTGGCAAGAACTATCTCTTCATCATATACTCCTCTATCTATATATTTAGAAAAATATTCCTGATTTAATTTTTCGGTATACCCTTCATTTATTCCTCTACCTAAGGATGTTACAGTTGAATGTTCAACATTACTTTGATGAAAACCTGTACATATTACATCTCTATTAGAAGACATATGTATTAGTTCATGCATTACTACATTTTTTATTTTATCTTTATGTTCTGTACTCGATACTCTTATTTCTATTGTATTGTTATTATCACAATAAGAACCTTGTTCTACGGCTTTTCTAAAGTGATCTATTGTCTTATTAAAAAAACTAAGTTTACTATTTTTAATTTTTACTGTTTTAATGTTTCTATTGAATAGAGTTTTTTCATTATTAAAATTACTTTCCATAGTATCATTAAATTCTTGAACTATTTCATTATACTCTTCACTAAATTTAAGATAAGTTGTAATATTACATTCTTCTTTTTCTAGAGCAGGAGTTTTGAATAACATAAAACCGACTTTGCTTTTTCTAGAAAGTCGTTGATTTAATTTTACTTCTTCTACATCAAATGCACAGTAATTAAATACACTCATGTTATCCCTCTATTCTAGAAAAAATTTTATCACAAAAAGAAAAGAAGTACAATGTACTTCTTAGTCCCATAAATGATTTGGATATTCGCCAGTTTCTACTAAGTTGTGTAATGCAGTTTTAACTCCTTCTGCATCTTCTTTATAAGTAACTCCATACCATGTAGCAGTTGTTTTAATAACATCTGTAGTTATTTTTCCTGCTTTGATTAAATCAAAAATTACTACTGGAATTAGATATTCACAATCCATTAATTTATCTTTGTGGTCTTCAAAGAATTTTGGGAATCCTTCTTCAATATATGTGAAGATTGATGGATCAAAACATAACATGTTCATTGATACTGTATCATCTTCATCAACATAGAATTCTGGATCTCCTTCTAATGGTTTTGCTAAGATACGTCCATCTTCCATTCTTTCTACTTTTGATTCATCTAGTCTTACTAATTTACCATTTTCATCTACTTTACAAACTCCACGTTTAACGCTTCCGTTTTCAGTAATTGTATTTTTAACTAGATATCCAACTAAACCATATTTATTTGAACCTACTGGAGTGTTCTTTAAGAATTCAGCTCCTTTTTCAAATGCATCTCTTCCATAGAAGTCATCGGCATTAATAATCATAAATGGTTCATGTACTTTATCTTTGCAACATAGAATTGCATGAGCAGTACCTAATGGTTTTGTTCTATCAGCTGGAACGCTACATCCATCAGGTAGATTATTATTTTCTTGGAAACAATATTCTACTTTGATGTGTGGTTCAACTCTAGCTCCAATTGTCTCCTTAAATACATCATAATTTTCTCTTTTAATTAAGAAAACAATTTTTGTGAATCCTGCTTTAATAGCATCATATACAGAGTAATCAATTATAAATTCATCATTTGGTCCAAATGGTGTAATTTGTTTTAATCCTCCGAATCTGCTTCCCATTCCAGCAGCTAATATAACTAAAGTAATATCTTTGTTCATTAATAAATTTCCTCCTTAAAACAATTAGATTTTCGATAGTTTTTTGTGATTCTTCATTAACTTTTTAACCCCATGAGGCATTTTGAAGGCTACGCTTATTAACGTACCAGTAACCTCTACTACTTTTCCTGCACCAAAAGTTTCATGGTACACGAAGTCTCCAACCTTATAGTCAACTTCATCATCACGGAACATTTCTCCGACTTCGACTTTTTGTTCTGATTGCTTTAATTCATCTTTAACATTTGTCTCTAATAAGTCATTATTAATTTCTCCAATAAATCTACTTACTGGATTAACCTGTTCCTTACCAAAGAGTGTTCTATGTCTTGCGTTTACTAGATGCAAATCATCTTTGGCTCTTGTAATAGCTACATATGCAAGTCGTCTTTCTTCTTCTAACTCACTGTTTTCCATTAGTGAATTCATGTGAGGGAAGATTCCTTCTTCTAGTCCTACTACAAATACATGATTGAATTCAAGACCTTTCACAGAATGAATTGTCATAAGACTGATTCTATTCGGATCGTCCTTGTATTCTTCTACATCACTAATTAAACTGATTTCTAGTAAGAATTCCTCTAAAGAAATTAATCCATCACGTTCTTCAAAAGACTTAGTGATTGATTTAAATTCTTCTAGGTATTCTAATCGTAATTCAGACTCTAATGTCTTCTCACTTTCTAGTTCAGCCTTTACTCCTGATGCATCTAATACCTTATCAATTAATTCTGTTAAAGTCAACTCATCCTTCTGTGCTGTTAAATCTTCGATTAGATGTTTGAACTCTAATTCCTTTCCACTTTGAATTGCTTCATAAATGCTAATCTCCTGAGCATCAGCAATCGCCGTAAGATTATCTATTGTCTTTAATCCAATCCCTCGTTTAGGTGTATTAATGACCCTTAGCAATGATACGTTATCCTTTGGATTATGGATTAAACGCAAGTATGCAATAAGGTCCTTAATCTCTTTTCTAGAATAGAAATAGAAACTACCAATAACTCTATATGGTAAATTTTCTTTTAACATTTCTTCTTCTAGTACACGTGACTGTGCATTAGTTCTATATAGAACAGCAATATCCTGATATTTGACATCTTTATTAACTAATTCTTTTATTTTTCTAATTACGTATTGTGCTTCGTCTCTTTCATTATATGCACGATAGTATTTAATCTTTTCTCCTACTCCACGAGCAGTCCAAAGATTCTTTTCTTTCTTCATTTTATTATTTCTAATTACTTGATTAGCAGCATCAAGAATATTACTTGTAGAACGATAATTTTGTTCTAGTAATATTGTCTTAGCATCTGGATAATCTTTTTCGAAATTTAAAATGTTTTTATAGTTTGCTCCACGAAATGAATAGATACTTTGTGAGTCATCACCAACACATGTAATTAATCTACTCTTAGCACTAATCATTTTAGTTAATTTATATTGTGCTTCATTTGTATCTTGGTACTCATCTATTAATAAGTATTTATATAAGTCTTGATATTTCTCTAAGATATCTGGATGTTTTCTAAATAATTCAATTGGTAAAATTAATAAATCATCAAAATCTACTGAATTATTTTGTTTTAATTTCTTATCATATTTTTCATAAACATCTTTAACTACTTGATCATACTCACTAGCAACAAATTTATCATATGCTTCTGGTGACATAAGTTCATTTTTGCAAGAGCTAATTTTGTTTCTAATAGCTCTTGGGTTATAAATTTTTGGATCAAGATTCATATCTTTAATTATTTTCTTAACTACTGTTAGAGAGTCATCACTATCCATGATTAAGAAGTTAGAAGTATATCCTAATACATCATAGTTTTCTCTTAATAGTTTTAATCCAAAACTGTGGAATGTTGATACTTGTATTTTCTTTGCTACTGAACCAACTAATCCATCAATTCTGTCTTTCATTTCTTTTGCAGCTTTATTCGTAAAGGTAATTGCTAGGATATTATAAGGCGATACTTCTAATTCTTCAATTAGATAAGCAATCTTAGTTGTTAGAGTTTTAGTTTTTCCAGCACCTGCTCCAGCAATTATCAATAATGGTCCTTCATTGTATAAAACGGCTTCTTGTTGTTTGTCATTTAATCCTGTTAAATCCATTTTCATCCTACCACTCTTTCTTCCTCATTATAACCTATTTCTAATATAATGGCAAAATAATTATCTCATACAAACAATAAAAAAAATGCACATAGTGCATTTTTTAATCTTCAAAGTATGAATCAATTAATCCTCTATATTTCAAGAAATCCGCATCAATATATAAGCAATTTCTAAAATCTTCTATTAAAGAATTGTAACTATCAAAAATATAGATAATTTTATTATCTTTTATAAAATAATAAATACTACGTTCATCAGGTTCTTTTGAAATAATATTATTAGATATATAGTTATCTAAAAAAATTGGTTCTCGATGATTATAAGTAAGACAAAAACGAATGTTCTTTTTTAATAGATCCTTATTATCTTTTGTCGTTATATCATAAATAGTTTTAAACGATGCTTCTTCTCCATCTATGGACAATTTATCATAGTCCATATGCTTTATTGAAGAATATAATTTTGAGTCAGGACCATCTATTAAAAAATAATCCACTCTATCTATAATTCTCTTTATAAAACTTAAATATGCTTCTACTATTAAATCTACTATTTCATAGGAATTTTCTTCTACACATTTACTAAAGATTTCAGATAAAAATAATTCACTTTCAAATTTTTCAGATAGCAAGTCAAATCCATACCTTGTTGACTCTTTTGAAAAATATTGTAATTCTTTTATATTATTTTCCATTATTGCCTCCTATTAGTAATTCTTTTTAACTTTATGCTCATCAACTTTTGTTATTTTGTTCACAATAAAATCTTTATTTGATTTTATAACGCTATCTAGATAATGTTTCAAGAAAGATGAATTCGATTGAAACATAGATAATTCATCTAAACTAAACTTTTTATTATTACCTAATTTATTAATATCTGTTTTTGATATATAAATTGGTACTCCAAAAAACACATGAGACTCCATTGGTATTTTATTATTATTTTGCTTTATATGTTTTCTATCAAAGTGATAGTGCCAAAAATAAAAACCTGGGGTTAATTGTTTTAATGCTTTATCATGATCTAATATGTAATCATCATATGGAATTCTATAATTCTTAAAATAATTTTTATATGAATCCTTAAAAGCATGATTTTCACATATTCCTATATAATTATTAAATTTTCTCATTCCACTAGTACGTCCTGTAGTAGGAATTGATCCACAATAAACTATTAGTTCAGATGCATCAGATTGTTTGTAAGTATAAATATTATATGGGTTATAGGCTAGCTTTTTTTGACCATTTCTATCACAACATAAAATATTATTTCTGTTACTTTTTTGAAATGGTGTAGAAATATTATCAATTGTTCTATCTGTATGCATTAATAATACTTGAGATGCTTCTGCCATATTTAATGGATTATTTAAATTTATATATATTGTTGAGTCGCTATGATTAAGAATTGTTTTGTAATACTTTTTCTCATCTTCTTTGTTTTTTTCAGAATCTTCTGATAACCATTTTATTATATCGAATGATAATGGAAACCAATCACTTTTGTCATCTGCATCATCTAGATTATAAGTACCTAAAAACTGTGATGTAAAATTTATTGATGGAATAGTTTTTAATTTATAATTGTTACTTAATCCACTATACACTTTTGTATCATTATTTAAAGTGATTTTCATAATATCCCCCTATAAACAAAAAAGTGTAAGACTATTGTCTTACACCATATAATTCTTGTAACTCTCTATATTTAGCAAGTTCTCTTTCTTCACGTTGCTTTTGTAGAGCAGCTTGTTTTTCTTTTTCTCTTTTTTCTTTTAAAATATTAAGGAGTAATTTATAGTCATCAATTGTTAATAAGTTTTGTAATTCTTTCATTTTTGTATTCTTTGGTTGTTCTACCTTTGGTGCAGTTGGAGCTTTAACAACATAATTCATTGGTAACTCTACTACATTCTTTGGTAATCTCTTAGTTTTCTTTTTCATATATTTAGATTCGAATTTATTATCCTTAGTTTGGAAGATTCGAATTGCTTTATAGAAACATAAGAATAACATCCAAAGTATAAATACCATACTTGTTAATTCAATAATTGCTTGCGCACTCTTATTTGCATAAACTGATGTTTGACTAAATACATCTAGTTTATTTTCATTGATTATGGTTAATAAAGCTACAAGGAGGTAACTTATAATAGAATAAACAACAATATTGATACTTTTGATCACTTTTGGTGTTTTAAAGTTGAATACACTTACCCATAATATAATATTCGCTACTACGATAGATACAAAATAAATAGCTAAGTTTGGAAAGTAAATTAACATAAATACGTTATTCATCATGTATTCTACCATATGATTTAAGGAATCCCTATAAATTACGAATGCAGCTACAATTAAGAATGCGTATAAAGCTACAAATAACTTTCTACTACTCTTTGCATTCATACGATTTGTTGTAAATAAGATAATTCCTAATACTAAGATTGCCACAATTGCGACTATAAATAAACTTGAAGATTTTGACACTTCTAGTAAGATTTTTAATTTATCTAATAATGATAATGTTGCCATAAATCTTCACCCCCTAAATTGTTATTCTTTTTATTCGACACTTGCAAGTTCTGCAATGTAAATAGTTTGTGTTTTTGAATCATTATTGGTACATGTTACTAATGTTAATGTTGTTTTTGAATAATCACGATAGATAGCAATTGTACCAGTTTTTTCTTGTTTGTATATTTTTTTGATATTGTAGATATATTTTTTTCCATTATATTCTACTTCTACTGAATCATTCTTCTCTAACTTATATAAGTCATTAAAGAATGCTTTCCAACCTGTTCCAGAGTGAGCAGCGATAATGAAGTTACCTCTTTCTACATCTGGATAAGCTGAACCTTTTACAATGTAGATATTTTTTTCTACATCGTTTTGACTAGATTCTTTTGCGAAGAATCCTTTTCTAAACCCTATCTTTGGTATTGATAGATAACCAACATATCTTTCTTGCTCATAGTTGGTTGTTTCAGTTTGCTCATTAGACCCTTTTTCTTCTTCTTCTTTTTTTTCTTCTGGCACTACGATTTTAGCTTCTCCATTATCATCTTCTGTATAAATAGCATCTGCCATATTATCGTAGGCATATATTTTCATACTTTGTACGTAATTATATGAAAGAAAGAATCCTCCAATTAGGATTATCAAAGCACCAATAGCTGCTGTTCCAGTGGGAGAGATTCTTTTCTTACTTTTATTATTGTTCTTTTCTACCATTCTTTACTACGAATCCAATTCCAGATCCAATGATAGCTAAACCTAATACTGTGAATAATAAACTACTTGTTGCAGTATTTGGTACTTCAACTTCTTTGTAGTTTGCATATTCGATTTGATATGAAATATGATCATCATCTAATTTGATAGTCATAACTTCATCACTCTTCTTGTATCCATTTGGAGCAGATACTTCACTTAATGTATAAGTTCCATATGGTAAACCAGTGATAACATGTGAGCTTAAATCAGAAGTCCATTTTTCTACTTCTTTACCAGTAGAATCTTTTAATACTAATTCAGCTCCTGCTAATGCATTTCCTGTTTCAGAATCAATCTTTAAGATATTGATTACTGTTTCTTCAGCAGGTGTATTGTAGAACTTAACTGTAACATCATCTGAGCTACCAGTAACTGTAAATTCTACTTTTTCGTCACTCTTAACATATCCTGTTGGAGCTTCTTTTTCGATTACATAGTATTTACCAGCACTTAAGTTACGAACTACATGTGCATTATTTGTAGATGTCCAACTAGTGATTTCATCACCTTCAGAATCTACGATTGCTAATACAGCACCTGGTAAAGTGTTATTTGTATTAACATCATATTTAATAACTGAAACTTTTGAAGTAGTTAATCCAACATTGATTGAAGCTTCAACTTCTTCTTCAGTTGGTTCAATTACTCCAGGAGTAACTGCTTGCATATCTCCATCTGCTGGATTGTATTGATATGCTTTGTATACTACTCCTTTAACTTTTACAGTAACTTTAATATTTAATTGTGTTGAAGTAACTTCATTAGCTGGAACTTTAATAATGAATCCTTCAGTTGAATTTAATGTAGTACTTTCAGTACCACTTGTAGCACCAACTACTTTAGTATTAGCAGTAGCTCCTTCTAGAGATACTGTATATTGATCTTCAGTAGTGTTTACATTGATTGTATCAGAAACATAACTGTTTCCATCATTTTTTAATTGATCATTTTCAGTAGAAACTGTTAATGATGTTTTCTTGTATCCATTTGCTTTAGCAGCTTTACCAATTTCAACTAATGATTTAATATGACTTCTTAAACCATAAACATCAGCACCTTCAACTTTGAATTGTTCTCCTAAAGTTTGAGATCCTGTAGTTTCATCTAAATACCACCAAATTGCTGTTTGAGTGATATAGTAGTCTTTCTTATAATCACCAGTAAAACTCTTTGTTGGATAACCATTCATTACGATTGCTGCAATACCTGCATCTCTTTCTCCAGCTAGAGTTGCAGTTGTATGCATTGTTGTTTTCTTTGCCATTTCTAGACAGTATAAGTATCCACCAGTTGATGTTGTTTTAGTGGCAAAAGTAACTCCACCTACGTATGCAGGAAGGTCTTCTGCGTCACCAACTTGAATTGTTTGTGTTACAGCATCTGTATTATTTGTTACTGCGAAGAATGCAAGTGCTGCAACTAGAAATACTGTTAAATATTTCTTTGTCTTTTCAATTATCTTGTTCATCCTAATTCCCCCTAAACATTAATATGGCCCTATTATAACACAAAAGTTTGATTTTAGCAAGTTTTTCCGTTATTTCGAGCCGCTTTTTTAAACAGTACGGTTTCTATTTTACTATCTTAAAGATAATTTTTCAACCTCATTACCATCAATATCGTAAATAATAAATTTATTTTCATCATAATAAAGGTATGTTGGTGGATTACCCTCCTTTGGTAACGAAATAGATCCTGGATTAATATAGATATTTGTCTCTATTTTCTTAATAAATGGAATATGATAATGTCCATAAATAAGAATTGAATTAATATGATCCCAATTACTCTCACTATAGATATGACCATGAGTAATATATAGGTCTTCATTAATAGTAGAAATGACACCTAAAGTATCAATAATAGGAAAATCACAAACTAGCTTATCTACTTCACTATCACAATTTCCTTTTACACAAATAATCTTATCTTTAAAAGAATTAAGGAATTCTTTAACATAGTCTATATCATAACCACCTATCATTTTATTTCTAGGTCCAATATAAAATAAATCACCAAGAACAACTAGCTTATCGCACTTTAATTCGTCAAATCTTTCCTTAATTTTTGGAAGATTAGTTTTAATACCATGTATATCTGATATAAATAATAATTTCATATAATCACCTCTTCAAAAGTATAACATAATTTTTTAGTCTTCATATAATACTTTGAAAAGGAGGATTTATGAAAAAATATATAGCTTATTATATTTTTTGTTTAATAATACTACTATGTGCCTGTAGTGTATTATTTGATTTTAATAAAGGTAAAGATGCTAAAAAATTAGAGCATGTTAAAGTTAGTGAGGTTGCTCATACTATCTTCTATGCTCCAATGTATGTTGCTATTGAAGAAGGATATTTTAAAGAAGAAGGATTAGATATTGAATTAATTTTATCCAATGGTGTGGATAAAATTATTTAGTTTATAATACTCTTCTTCACTAATAATTGCTTCATGTGTATTAGGTACTATTATCCATAAACTTTTATCTAATAGAATTCGTTTCTTTGATTTGTAATTTAGTTTACTTTGAGTATTTTGTGTCATATTACCTGTATACATATAATTATGGAGTATTTGATAAACAGAAGTTACGCCCCATTTATGTGTATTAATATTATTCTTATAATCACTAGGAGTTTGAATATTATTTTTATTTAAATAATTAACTATATCTTTATAACTTAATCCATCAAGTGCAAGATCATATATTTTACGTACTACTCTACTACTATTAGAATCAATTATTAGTTTATGTTTATCATTCGGATCTTTGTGATATCCGTAACATGCACTATTCCCTATAAAATACCCTTTCTTCTTTAATTCATTTAAAATACTTTTTATTTTTTTAGAAGTATCTTTACTTTGCATATCATTAAATAATGCTTTAAATGGTGCTATATCATTATTAGTAGAATTAATACTAGTATCTATATTATCAAGTATTGATACATATCTAACTTTTTTCATAGGAAAATACTCTTCAATGTAATATCCACATTTAATGTAGTCCCTACCTAATCTAGATAAATCTTTTGTAATAATCATATTAATTTTATTACTCTCAATATCACTAATTAGTTCCTTAAAAGCGGGCCTATCAAAATTAGTACCACTAAAACCATCATCTACATATTCTTTAAATATATTTAGACCATTCTCAATTACGTACCTATTAATTAAGCTCCTCTGATTAGTAATACTCTCACTTTCAATATTCTTATTAATATCTTCTTTAGATAATCGAATATAAATACCTACTTTATAAATAAAATCACCCCTCATTAAAGAGTATGTGATTACATAAAAAAAGAGTTC
>AUXO017941863.1_pt1 | contig 13977 bp, 4 predicted proteins | sample 768731 | NCBI WGS metagenome assembly AUXO01 (sample SAMN02715735, study PRJNA202380) | gut metagenome | biome: sheep rumen | host: Ovis aries | place: New Zealand: Palmerston North | reverse complement strand
AAGCACCAGATTGTTGCTCTCAAAGGCATCTACCGCCACAGTCTTGTCACCGTTTTCATCAGCAAGTTTGGTAATTTCCAGCACCTCCACCATTTTTCCACGGAAAATTGTACCGTTCTCTTTCGAGAAGTTAATGGCATCAATGCCGCTTTTCTCCAGTTCTTCCAGATGTTGTGCAGTCAATCCTTCGTTTGGGGTGAGAAGGATGATACGGTTCAGTTTGTCGTGCTTGTCGCTATGTTCATAGTAATAAAGATATTGCAAGATATTTACATTCATCAGCAATGTTTTACCGCTACCTGTGGCGTTCCAATAAGCCAGTTTATGTAAGTCATCTGGCGTAAAGGGGTCAATCCCTTTATAGTTTGTGGCTTCATTATTGAAGTTGGATTGAAGATAAGTATTTAGGTCTTCAAGCAAACGTTCCCGACCATTGAAGTAGCGATCCAAATACATTTCGGTAAGCAGCAGTGAGAGATACTGGAAGTATTTCCATTGTATCTTGTCCGTTCTGTCTGCGTTTATCTTTTCTGTATGTTGGCGAATATGTTCATCATACTCTAATATCTTCTCTTCCGGCATATCACCAGAGAGTAACAAGTGATCTATCAATGCATGATAGAATTTTGATGAACCCGTCTCATCCGTACCTTCCAATCTTGGATTATTCAGAAACTCACTCATGCCGTCGATGTCCTTACTTGTACTCAATTGACTAAACATAAAACGGCAGAGAACTAAACTACGGCTCAGTTTAGCGGGCACTGCATTGGCATTATTTTTTCGTCTTGGCATATTATATGTCTTAATCTGAGTAGATTACTTGTCCATTTTGCTACTTAAAAATACTATTCTTATACATGAAAATGGTGCAAGTTCTGTTTTATTTACAATCTTCAAACATTCTATTCTTGAACTCTTCCTCTATTAGGTTGACGCGCCACATATCGCCATCCCTACGCATATTCTCCAGATTGTTGTCTCCATTGACATAAATCTGCTCATACTCGTTGTCGTGTATGTTGATGTCTTGTCTGCGGAAGAAGTCATTCAGTTGTTTACTATCCACCTTTGTAATGTCTCGCCACACTACAAGGGTCTTCTTGCCCTGACGTGTCTTGCCCTCTACCATGCAGATGCCATCTTTTGGCCAGCTTTGGTGCTCAACATAGAGACCTATCAGATAGTTAAAAGTCTCTACCATGTCAACTGGTGTTTCCTTGGTTTCATTGCCACGTGTGATGTTCATCGTCACATCAAAGGGGTGCTCAAAACGCTCCACGGAAAAGAGGGAACCTCTAGTCTCGGTATCAAGCATATAGCCCAGGTAGGTTTCGCTGTACCTGCCAAAGAAGCTTCTGTTCTTCTCCTTTATAACAAGGTTGTTTAGCGTATCTTCATATTGTTCCAATGTGATATATTTGAAGCATTGGCTGATGCCTTTACGAGACACAGGCTTTCCATCTTTCCAATCCTCGGAATATATGACCTTTTCAATACGTGGCTTGGTAACCTTATTAAAATAGTCGGCCATTTCCCCAATAATATATTTCCTATGTCCCTCATCTTGTTTGTTAAGATGGATAACTGAATGCGCCGTTGTTCCAGAACCACCAAACATGTCAAGATAGATGCTGTCATTGGCTCCAATCAAATTTAATAATCGGGCTATAAGAAGATAGTATTTAGGGTTGTCGAAAATCTTTTTGTCATTAAAAAGGTTTTTCATCAATGCTGTAGATACACGATTATCCAAATATATAACAGTACTTGGACTTTCATACTCTGTTTCTTTCAAGAAAGACTTACGACATGGAACCGTTGTTTCATCTGGCCCAAAATGTATACGGTCATCTGCCAATTGCTCTTCCATCGTTGACTCAATAAATCTCCATCCACCTTTTGGTTTCTTACAGGGTTTACCTGTAATAGGATGTATCAAATCATAGTAGTAACCGTTCTCTGGCTTAGATATATTATCTGGGAAGTATAGTCCGCGACGCTCTACAGAACTATAATGCTTTTGCTTTTTGGCAGGATCATCATCAGGCAGTGCCTTGAACCACTTTTTAATTACTTCTTGCTGTTTTGTATAGTTATCTGGATATTGAGTGCGTATTTTCTCAAATGCAGCATATATCTTGTCAAGACCTTGCTTCCTCTCCAACCATCTAATTTCTGTTCCGTCAAGATATGCCTTATCCTTCAAAAAAACTACTATATATTCATGACTGATAGAAACATATTTTTGGTCGTTCTTAGAACCTCCCTCCCAAATTATATCTGTCAGGTAGTTGTCATCGCCGAAAACTTGGTTGCCAAGCAGACGTAGATTGGTAATTTCGTTCTCATCACAGCTTATCATAATAGCACCAGCCTGTTCCATAAGATTGCGAGTCAACGCCAAACGGTCGTCCATCATGCTCATCCAAGAGCTATGCTTGAATGTGTCCTTAAAACAAAATTCGTTCTTTTTCGTATTATATGGAGGGTCATAATAGGTTCCACGTATAGTCCCAGCATATTTCTCCTGGAGAATCTGTAAGGCTTGGAAGTTCTCACTGTTCACCAATAGTCCATCACATTGCCCGTCAAAATTGTCTATGCTTGCTGTAAGTTTATGCTTAAATTCTGTTGAGAAAAACTTTGTGTCAAGTACAAGATAGGGATTCTGCTTCAAGAACTCAATAGAAAGAGGAATGGCGTAGCCCTCTGTGAACATACCGTTACTTTTTATGTCGTTGATAGCAAACAATCGGACCCATTCCTCACGTTGGGCTTCATTGGCAACTATTTCTGCATAGAATTTTTCGGGCACGCGGTCAAGCGTAATGCAGAAGTTACTCTCTACTACGAATTTTTTCTTCAACCAAAGTTTTTTCTGAAAGTCCTCCAATCCTGCAAGGAATGTGATGATGGTCTTTCCCACGGCTTTAACCGCCTTTACAACTGCGAGATACTGAAGAAAGTCGCTGGCGTTGCGACTGTCGATATCGTCTATAAAGAGAATCTCATTCTTGATATAGAAGTCCAGTTCGCGAGAAAGAAAGCCGTTCAGGTCTTTATGGATGAAATAGTCGAAAGTGTTGCGCGCTTTGAAGCTGTTGAGGTGCTTTTGCAACAATGTCCGATTGCGTTCTTTTTCTGTAGGAGCCAAATCGAACACATGGAAGAACTCCGCATGTTGCTGCTTGATGATATGTACAACCTTTTCATAGGCTTGCTTAATTAGGGTCTCTTGCAGTTTGTTGGCCTTTGGCATGAGTTCGTAGGTGAAATTGATGGTCATCTGTTCGTCGTCAACTTTGAGAGCAGTCTGTCCTTCGCCATCAGCCAAGGCGAAACAGCGAATCCAATTATTTCCAGGTTTGTTGTTGTTCTGTTCCTGCGTTGCCTCTACCACACGAAATACCACTTGTTTACCATCCGAAAGCCGGAAGGAATAATTGTGGAGGTATTCTGAAGTTTTGATATAGTATTGGTCGTAGTTTGCCCAGTAAAGTTTCACCTCCTCACCTTCATAGGGAATGGCATATGCGTCCTTCTTATATCTACGCCGTGACACAAAGTCACCATCCTCGTAATATCGGTTGAAAAATGTGGCAAGATGGTTGTACACTTCAGCCTCCAAGTCACTATTGTTACCCAGGGCAACCAACTGCTGTTTCTTTTTTCTTATAGCTGGAACGTCATCTGGACTCATTCCCATGCCTATGGCATTTCGGGAGAGATGGTCAATTTCCTGTTGCAACTGCTGACGTTCACGGCCAGAATTGTTAGATATTTCCTCAGTCACCTGTTGACGCAAGTCCACATCTAGATAATTCTCAATCTCTTTTTGTTTCTGATGCATGATGCGGTAAATGCCGAAGTCAAGGTCGGCTGCATCGTCAATCATAAACAGTTCGCGAAGAACTTTCTTAAACCTTTCAAATTGGTCTGTCATATCTTTTTCTGTTATTTAATTATCCACTGAAATGAGAAGAGTGTCTTCTCTGTTATTTTCTCTGTCAGGCAGGCAATGCTACGCTCTATGAGCTGTTTTCGTTGCTCGTCAATCTCGTCCTCCAAATCTTGAAGGTTGTCACGTAAACGACGTTTCTTCTGTTGCAATTTACGTAGTTCCTCCTGAAGTTCTATCAGCCGCATACCATCTACTTCATGGCGTGCTTCGTTTTCCTTTTGTCGGATGAGAACCTTTGTTGACTTTATTTCCTGTTCGGCCGCATTGGTCTGGTCATCTGCCCAGCGGTTGATACGATCTGTCTCAATGCGAATGAAATCTCTATTCTTCTTGCGTACAATCTCTTCTGTGAGTTTCGTTTGGGAGTCTATCATAAATGAAAGGCGACCATCCACATCATCATACCTTCCAACGTTTTTCTTAAGTCGAGCAGAGGGCTCCATAATCTTCTTGATGATTTCATCGTCCAATGCTTCGTTAGTCGTACAATCAAAGCCCACGAATACTATGCGCTGTTCCTTATCGCTTTGAGCAGTGAACTCCAGCTCCTTTGCAATAATGATACCACGATGGCCTTTCATTCCTGCCAGTCGGGAAATGTTTGCTCCATAACCGCTATAATCTATTTCGTAGAGCTGACTGTCATCACATTGAGATTCTCCCGCTTGACAGATGACCCAATTGGCCAAAGGTATGCCAAGACGATAGTTATAAGTGCCATCGGCAGTAATACCAATGCTATATTTGCCCAAACTAATATCAGGGGAAAGACACTTCTTTAGTTCAAAAATGTGACGGTCTGCATCAATAATGGAAATAGAATTCCCTAATTGGTCAATTGAAATACGCCATAAAGCATTCTGAAACTCATCCAAACTTTCTTGAGTACTTTCGCGGCGCACCTTCAACTTACGCACGACATCCTCGTCGAAATTCTTGAAAAGGTCGTGGGTCGTCTCTGCAACGGTATTGGCTATTTCATCGCTCATTTCCTCTTGCAGACGGTCGAAGGCACGATCTATCTCCTGCGGTGTACGGCATTCCTGACATATCTTCAAGATGCGTTTCTCAAAGTCAACGCCATCACCTATACTACCTAACACCTCGTCACTGCTACCAAAAACTCCTTCAAAAAGATTGAACTTCTCGTTCAGTAGCTGATAGATGCGTTCATCAGCACGGTTCTTCTTATTGATGAAATTCACCACGATAACATCGTACTTCTGACCGTAACGATGACAACGACCTATGCGTTGTTCTACTCGCTGTGGATTCCAAGGCATGTCGTAATTTACGATTAGTGAACAGAACTGTAGGTTGATTCCTTCTGCGGCAGCTTCCGTGGCAATCATAATTTGCGCATCTTCGCGGAAGTAATCTACAAGAGCCTGCCTCTTATCGGCTGTCAGACTGCCCGAAACCTTATTTGTACCTTCGTTCCTTTGCTTCCATGAATTGTAAATTGCCTTGCTCTCAGGGTCAGTGTTACTGCCGTTGAACAGCACAAGTTTACCTTTGTAGCCATTTTCTTCAAGAAGTTGTTTTACATACTTTTGTGTGCGAGTGCTTTCTGTGAAGATAAGAGCTTTTTCGGGTTCTCCCTTTTCGTTCTTTTGCTTGAATGCTATCTTTAACGCCTTTAGAAGGCATTCGCCTTTGGTGTTGGCAGCGATGCCCATAGCAAGGTCATACATAGCTTTCAAGTCGTTAATCTCTAATTTGATGTTTGGAATATACTCAGGAGTTAACCGATGTTCTCTCTTGGCTTCCTCGTCATCAAATTCTTCATCTTCCTCATCCTCGTACTCTTCCATTGCCTCGTAATCAGATGTAAGATAGTCCTCTATTGCCTCCGAATGTTCGGAAACTGTTTCTAGTTTTGAACCATAAATTTCAGCAAGCTGATCTTCCAGTCTGTTGATGATGGTTTGAAGAGTACCAGCTATGGCGAAAGTGGAAGAAGAAAGTAATTTTTGCAATACAAGCGTAATTAATGACCGTTGACTCTTAGGTATGCCAAAGCATTCCTCTCGTCGAAGGTATTCTTCCACCATGCCACGCAGGGCTTCCTCATCATCAGTAGGGTAATACTCTTGAAGCATGGGATGACGTTCCGTATAACGTACATATTCCTGTACGTCTTTTCTCAAAGTGCGGTGAACAATAGAGTTCAACCGCTCGCGTAAGTCGGCATAGCTATTGCTCTTTCTCATGGCTACAGCCCCATACAGCTGATTAAAGCTATCAAGCGAACCAAAGTATTCTTCATCAATAAAGCTGATTAAACCATACAACTCTTTTACATCGTTCTGCAAGGGGGTGGCCGTGAGCAGCAACTTCTTAGTTCCTTGTAGTCCGCTTTTAATTGTATTCGAGATTTTGTTACTCTTCTTATAGACGTTACGTAGTTTGTGAGCTTCATCAAATACAACCAAATCCCACTTTACCCGACTTACGTGCATGATTTTTTTTGACGCAAACTGATAACTGCAAATTATTATGTTACTTGTATCATCAAATGGATTATTATAAGTACGTTCCAGAATATCATCGAAATTTTTACGTTCCATAATTTTGGAATGCAAGAAGAATTTTTCCTGAAGTTCAGCACTCCATTGTTTCCTAAGCGAGGCAGGACAAACAATAAGAATATTACGGTGATTCTCTGCCCATTGTTGGCTTATAACGATGCCAGCCTCAATGGTTTTTCCAAGACCTACTTCGTCAGCCAAGATTGCTCCGTTGCTCAAAGGTGAATGAAATGCGAATAAAGCAGCATCCACCTGATGAGGATTCAAATCTACCTGAGCTTCAGCAAGCACACTGGTATATCTGTCGTCATCACTTACGCTACGCTTATGGGTTAGCAACCAAGTCAGGTAGCGCAATTGGTAAGGTGCAAGTTCTGTCATATTAAACTAATTCTTTTGCAAGTAAATCTTCAGGTTTAACCCCTAAGCATTTCGCAATTTCAACAAATGTTTCGAGTGTGGGCTGTGATGAATTAGTACACCACTTTGATACCGTAGCAGGGTCTTTACCCAACTGCTCGGCTAACCACTTACCAGTTTTCTTTTGTTCGGCAAGAACAACTTTTAAACGATTCAAATCTTTAGCCATTTTTCAAGAAATTGAATATTTTGCAAAGATACCGAATTAATTTGAAATTCCTAACGCTTTTATATTTTTTATTGTGAAACCGTGAAAGCCGATGTCGGGAACGAAGTGCCGTTTATCTTCGCGAAGTAATGACACAGTAACAGACGCTTAGGGCTAACAACAATAAGAACAACTATGAACCATTGAAATAAAAATCAATCCAAAGGATTTATATTAAACAACTCATTATCAAAACACTTCTTCTCCATAAAGACCATTAAGACAATATGGTCTTAACAATTTTGTTAACCAAACGTATAAAATCTCAGTTTTTTTTCATACTTTTGCATGAAGAACTAAAGACCATATGATATCGGAGCTGCAACTAAAAAACTTACTCAAACATTATTTAGTGCTTGAGTATTATAATAAAGGAGATGATGCTTTGTGTATAAAAGAGTATCTTCCTTTATGTGCGGCATTATTATATCCATATGTAAATACCAACATCCTCGAAGATAAAGATACTACAGAAACAATCATTCCAATCATTAAGTCCATTAAAAAATATACAAACAGGCAGAAAGGTCTTCAATCATTTTCACTCGAAGGTCTAAGGCGTTTCTTTGGGGTTCGTTGGCTACAATCTTTAGACTTAAACATACAAAAATTCTTTCTTAATGGGATTTCTTTAATTTCAGATATTCAAGACGATGGTTCTTTTTCCATCAAAGGAAACGAGAAAGTTCACGACAATTATCTTAATGGTAGAGTATCTTATCCTGACGTATCAACCAACTATGGTACAGAAGAGTATATCGCGGAAGGAGGTGCTCCTGTTGTGTCAAAAGAACGCCTTGATTTGGAAACGACGGAAAAGTTTAATAAATCTCCCAAACAGAATGCCTCTGCGGATAATTCTCCATTTATACGATTGTATGATGAACTAAAAGATGCTGACCCAGAAAACCGTAATAAAGCAAAATTTGTTTGGCAGTGGTTCTTGAGATTAGATGAATATAATGCGATTAAAGAATGCATAAGAAATCACACTATACCTTTACCGAGTAAATGGGATGATAAGACAATATCTTTGCTTGCTCTTTACATAGGTGAGTTTTACAAAAGGGAGTATGAAAACAAGGTCAACCCATTTAGTCAATTAGGTGAAAATTCTCCTAATTATGGTTTTAAGTATGTTCATAAAATCTGTGATTTGTTAAATATTGTAGTTTACAAGGCTTCAAATCAAGCACATTTGCACACATTGTATGTCAATGGTGGACTTCCTGTTCATTACATATCGTCAAAGCTTGACACAGACAAGTCCAACTTGTTTATTGATGGTTTGTCGAAATTAATTGATGCTGAAGATGAAATAGATCAAGCAGAGGGAGAAGAAACATTAGAGAAATACACATCCACAGCTTTAAGAGAATCGTTCTGTCAAGGAAGCGGTCATAGCATATTTGAATATATTCAAGCCATCATAACTAACAATAAAACATGGGATGAATCCGATGAAGTATATTCGGACTTCTGTGATTTCACAAACAAAATTAAGGAGGCAAATAAAAAGGCTGTTGAACGTAAGAAGTTCAAATTGTCCTATACCATGTGGACATTGATTGATAAAGCCAATACTTTCAAAGAGTTTGAAATAAAGCCACAATTACGATTCAATCCGGAGGAGGACGGGAATCGTCACTATGCCATTTCAAAACAAAGACTCATAAAATGGGGCTTTGTTAATCCTCCAGCTCAATTTTCTTTGCGTATAGGTAATGAAATATTGAAATTTACCAGATGTTGTAATGATGATTACATATCCTGGGATATGGTAGATCGAATAGATTTGCCCAAATTAAATAATAATTTGCGACCTGAGGATCTGCTACATGCTCATTTAAGTATTATCATTGACCTGTTAGATGGTGAATCACATCAAATTAAAAATGATTATAATCTCCCCTTTAAGAGTGGGTTCTTGCAATTCTACACTGATGATGACCCTTCAATGGCTTTGTGGAATTCATTCAAAGGAGCACGATCTTTTTTGTGGTCTGGGTTATTATACAACAAAAAACGATATCATTTGCTTTCGCATGCTTCTATAATTGACTTAAATGAACATTTTGGTTGGGTATATTTCCCTGATTTTGTTTCATTTGAGGATACTCAAAGAGGGAAGGTCCACACTTTTTATAATTCAAAAGGACGAATTTATGCAAAACCTTCTACTCAAAGTTTGCATAAGAAGATTATCGAAAGTCCATGCATCGTACAAAATTATTTGCTAGAAGGACTGGCCAAATGTACGATAGGGGGAGAACAGTCTCATGCCTATATTGTTAAATCTTCAAATATCATATTTGATGTTTTCCGTGTTGCTAATGACGAAAAGGTCAATAGCATTTCAGTTGTTGAATATAAAAGTGCTAAAGACTATATTGACTCAACATCTTTATGGAATAAATACACCTCTAAAAATCTGGAACAAGGATTTTATGTGTTTAGATTGTCAAATGCGCGTTATTCAACTGAGATAATATGTTATGTTCTTCCAGATAATGCGGAAATAACGTTCCAAAGTGATAGCACCCCTTATTTAATAAAATTCAATTATTTTGCCAATGTATTAATTGAAGGGATTCCTTCAACACAAAGGGACAATTGTATTATTTATAGAATAACAGATAATAATGTTGATTCCTTCAATGTCACAATTGGAGATAGTAATGGAAGCATTTTATTACAAACATATCATCCTAAACCTCAAACTCATATTTATCTCTTTGGAAAAGAAATAATACAGAAACCTATTCTTATTGCATATGCAGATGAGATAGAAGTAAAATACATTTCTGCACATTCTTGTAGCAATTTTCACTTATTCGAGAAAAAAGAGATTTACAAACGTCTTTTTGATGCACTAACGGCAACAGTCACAGGCAAGAGAAATACATTGTTGACTGAAAGGATAAAAATAAAGATAGGCGAAAAAGATTCAAATAGTACGCTAGAGGTAAGGATATATACTCAAGAAATCCAAAAACAAATCGGGTCTTCTACGAATTTGTATCTTTTGGATTTAGATGATAATCAAGTTGTAGCACTTGACGATAGTAATTTAGATTCAATTCATGATGGTAGGCATAATAAACTGCTATTTCAATCATTAAAGGATCTTGATTATACAGATGTTTATTATGCACCTAAATTCATTTCCAAAAGTGGACAAAAGGTTGCGATTAATGAAAAGAACAGGTTGCGAATAAATAGATTGACGCAATTTGTTGATGCAAATCCCCCCGTTTTTTTGACCGACTATGCTTATCAACAATTTGAAATAGCATGTGAACACAAATTATTCTTTGCCGTTTTTGACTCACTAATAAGCATGTGTTGGGATGCTAAGAAAAAAACTTTTCTTGATGTGGGAAAAAAACCATTCAAGAAGAATCTTCTCTATTTTTTGATGAAATACATTGCTTATACGACAAACAATTCTAAAGAACCTTCTGTTTCTGGTCTTAAGCGATTGGCAAGGGAGTTCCTTTTTGATTGGGATAGCATAAAGAAAGATGTAGAGAATAATAGTTCTCAGCAACTTAAGGATTTATATCAAGAAATAATAAGTAATTAACCTATATAACTATACAACTATGTGTTTTACTCATAACCCCGCTGATACGTTAAGTCAACAACAGCAGCAATTACTAGTTGACTTGGAGAGTTATCCTATTTCTCTAGTTGGAAATAAAGGAGAAACAATAAATGTAAAATTCAATGACATTCGTTCTAATTTTGTAACGATGATTGTTGAACACAACAAAGAATATCTTTTCTCTGACAATTATTGGGTAAATCTTCGGATCCGTCTGAATGATTATCAGAGTGAGATACGACATCTTATTGATTTACAAGAAAATTCTTATGGTGATTATGAGTATCTTCTTGAGAAAATCAAGAATGATATTGATGATCTTGATAATGGAATTTTGCAAGCCCCGCTGAATAAAGAACTATTGTTAGGGGACTATTGCCCTAGTGACAAAACTGTTCATTTATATATAGACAATATTGTCCTTTATGCTCAAACACAGAACTTAAATCCTGATTATGTGTTGGCATATACATATATTCGCGAAATGTTCCATGCCTTCTATCATTGCCAAGCAGGAGGTGATGGTAGCCATTATATCCGAGAGATTGAGGAGCCAATAGTAGAATGCAGCCTGTTGTTTTATCTCAAAAATGCATACGAGCAGTCTCATAGATCAGATTTTGATGAAATCCATAATGCTGCTATGGATTATGTGAAAGCAAACCAAATTGGGCATCTTGCGGCTCATGGCTTCGGGTTATATTTATATGAGTATGATGGGAAACCTAATATTTTCGAAATATTAGGGGAATATTCTCAAAAGTCCCATTGGATTGATCCGTTAAGCTACAATGTCATCCGCTACGCAGTTGAATTAATACAAGGACGACCAGCTTCATCTCCTATGAATTATGAAAGAGAAAGAACGCTGTTTGATCTTTTGGTACATCAAATACTGAATGTAGGACAACGGCAGGAAATGAGTTTTGTACATCTGTTTACACAGATGAAAACAGACCTTAAGAAATTCCTTTTGGAACAATGGCAACCTAAGGGAGTAAAATTTGACCCAAGCTATCAGGCTCAGCTTGAGGGTATTATTGATAAAACCGTTAGTGATAATATCCTTGTGGAGAATATGTCTCCTTGGCAAAGTGCTAAACCAATCTACGAGGGTGGAACTGACTATACTAGAATTATCAACAGTGATATGTTGAAATTCTTGCCTTATGAACATCAAGTCAAGTGTTGGGATGCTCTCCTATCTACAGGAACAAAATATAAGTCAATGGTTGTGACTACGGGAACAGGTTCTGGTAAAACCGAGTCATTTATGGTGCCGTTGATTACTAATTTATCACGTATCAATCAACCTGGCAGTTTGAAGGCTATATTTTTGTATCCATTGAATGCTTTGATGGAAGACCAAAAGTCTAAGCTCAATGAATTGATTGAAAAATCTGGTGGTGATTTGACATTTGCTGTTTACAATGGATCTTCTCCAAGTTGGGAGTTTAAAAAAGAGATTGTTGAAAGACTTTCTCATGAAGTGGTTTATCGTGAAGAGATACGAGGAACTCATCATTGGAACGTAACAAATGGAATTTGTGAAAATGGTGGACGTGTCCCTGATATTATCCTTACGAATCCCACTATGCTTGAATATATGTTGCTGCGCAAATCTGATGAGAAAATCATCAAAAGATCTCAACGAAGTTTATCATGGATAGTCATAGATGAAACCCACACTTATAATGGAGCTGGTGCAGATGAACTTGCCATGCTTGTTCGTCGCGTATTAAAGGCATTTGATAAGAAACCTTACGAAGTCCATTTTGCAACATCTTCTGCTACGGTTGGTGATTCAGATAATGATCTTTTGAAATTTATTTCAGGTATAACAGGGCAAGATGACAAGTTTATTAAAATCATTAAGGGTCATCGTTCTACACCTGATTTTAGTTTGGCAAATACTCTTAATCGTCATGATAAGCATATACTTCTTACACAATTGAGGAAAAGCGATTATGTTTATCTTGAGAATTTGATTCAATACAAAAATGATGTAATAGAGCGTCTTGAGGAACTCGACCGTCTGTGTCAAGGAGGTCTTAAGGTCAAAATCCATTTTTATGTGGAAGCATTGACCAATGGACTTTTCGCTAATATGGAGGACATTATGAATGGAGCCCATCTTTTCCAGTTAGTTACTGAAATTCCATTTGACACAAACACATGTAAACTCGATAGCCGCTATGTCGGAATCGTACATTGTGAACATTGTGGCGCTCTTCTTGCAAATTGTTATGTCGACAAGAATAATGCTTATTCTCGTAATCTTTATATGAGTGGTGGAAGGAACATCGCTATATATAATAATGGCTTAACTCCACAACCAAATGCTCAACCATGCGATGTCGCTCCCAATAATTTGTTAACATTCAATAATACTGGATGTAATGCAGCACTGTTGTCACCTAATTTCTCTTGTCCTTGCTGTGGTTCAGAAGACATTAGTGCCTTTAATGTTTCCAGCTCAAGTTGTATGCGTAGCATAACATCTGTACTCCTTAATAATGCCAGTAAACATTCTGGTCAACATCCATATAATGGTCAGCAGTTCATCAGTTTTGCTGATAGTAGAAGAGGAGCTGCACAACCCAGTCTAAAACAGAACCTAGAAACTGAAGAATTTTGGGTGATAAGCACAATTTTGAGAAAATTAAAAGAAGGAATTTCTTTCAATTTGGTTCTTGAAAGATTGACAAATGCCATGACTGATGCAACAAGTCGTAGTGATGTCAACGAACGGCAAAGATTGTTGGGTGAAATCATTGCTCTCAATTCTGCTGCAAACGATGAAATGCTTATTCGACAAATTGCTCAAAGAAATGGCATAGAGAATCGATTATCTTGGAATGACGCACTTGACATACTCCTGAATGATCCAGAACGTTCCCAACTGGCAGCTTGTTTTGCAAAGGAAGAAGATTGGGACTCGACTCATGGGTGTTTAAAAGATGAATATTTGAGAAGATATGTTCTTGGTGCTCTATATAATGTTATGAAGAGTCGTTCAAAGAATGGCTTCTCAGCAGAAAGCTATGGCATATTCAGAACGTGTTATCCCCAACTTAAAACCTTGACTATTCCAAATGCAGTCGAAAAATTAAATAATGAGTTAAAAACTCAGAATAGAACTATAATTTTAGACCAAGATTGGCGAGATTTCCTCAAAATTTATCTCGATTTCAATGTCCGTACAAATGAATGCTTATTCTTCAAAGGTACTAATGATTGGGATCGT
>AUXO015495179.1_pt1 | contig 13980 bp, 10 predicted proteins | sample 768731 | NCBI WGS metagenome assembly AUXO01 (sample SAMN02715735, study PRJNA202380) | gut metagenome | biome: sheep rumen | host: Ovis aries | place: New Zealand: Palmerston North | reverse complement strand
GGAGAGTTGGCTGAGTGGTCTAAGGCGCACGACTGGAAATCGTGTGTGGGGTGATACCTCACCTAGGGTTCAAATCCCTAACTCTCCGCACTTAAAAAAGAACCGCAATGCATACGGTTCTTTTTTTGTGAGTTTCTTATTCTCCTCTTCCTGTAACGCTGTTTTCGATCATCGCATAAGCAATTTCCGGAAACACCCATTCTGTTTTATTTCTGTCAATGATGCCGAGTTTTTCCCCGTTTCCGGTAAAACTATGATTGTCCCAGATACAGCACGTCATTCCCCTCACGCTGGCTGCGGCTGTATAGAAAGCGGTGAAATTCACCCTGTCCTGCAGATTTTTCTTGTCCAGGGAGGCGAATTCATCAATAAGCACAGGAATTCCATTTTTAATAAACTTCTGGTACAAGCTGTTCATAAACGCATTGATTTCATTTGTTTTTTCTGTATCCTTCCCGGGGACAAAACTACTGTCCGTACTTTTCAAATTAAGGGCAAAATCATAAGGGCGGTACGCATGCACTTCTATTATTATTCTGTTCTCCGCAGTATCTTCAGGGACAGAAAAGAAGGAATTGGTCACTCCTTCCGGACTGCCGCAATAGCCCGGCACAAGAAGATACCTGTCGGCGTTATTTCCGCCGGAAGAACGAACGGTATCAACAAATATCTGATTTAATCCGTTAATGCATTTAGCTGCATTCTGACATTCGACTGCATTTGGATTAAACCACCATTCAAAAGGCGACCCGACCAGCCTGGGCTCATTCATGGATTCAAATATACAGTGCTCGTCAAAATCCGAAAAAGCATCAGCAATCTGTTTCCATATTAGGGAAATATACCGCTCCGATTGTTCATAATGATCCATATCCGGAAAAAGATACTGTTTTGAATTGTCGTGGTGAATATTTATAATAAAATACATATCTTCATCATAAATCCATTGGGCAACTTCATGTATTCGATTAAGCCATTTTTGATCTATCGTATAATTGTTTCCGGAAATGTGATTATGCCAACTGACCGGAATCCGAACAAGATTAAAACCGGCTTCTTTAATGGCATGGATTAATTCTTTTGATGTCCTGGCTTGGCTCCAATAGGTTTCGTAGCCAAGCCCGCGGTTGCCGTTTTTTTCATCCATTGCATCGAAAGTATTCCCCAGATTCCATCCTGCTTTCAGTTTTTTCAGGAATTTTAATGCTTCATTTTCCGGTATAGGAAATTGTTTCATATCTTCTTGCGTATAAATTGGGATTGAAATATCTGCTGAGCAGAGCAGTTTCAGATCATTTGTACTTTTATGATCGGTTCCTTCGGTGGATTTCCCGCTTTCATCACACACGCTGTCTTTTGATGCAGGCTTATCTCTGCTGGTCATTTCTGTTTTGTCCTGCGACTCCTGGTTCTCTTCAGCCAAAACCCTCAATGTTGCAATGTCTGCTTTCAATTGATCATTTTCTTCTGTCGACTCCTGTATTTCACAGATTTCGTCGTCCTTTTCTTCCGTTTCTGAAAAAATAACATCATCCTTTTCTTCCGCTTCCACTTTTTCAATGAACAGTAAAGCAAATACGCTCAGCGTGACAATCAGCATAAAAACTGCAGCGATTTTGTTGAATGCCCTTGCCTCTTTCATAAGATAAACTCCTTTAAATTGATGCTTAAAGAATTATAAAACACAGTATATGATTTTTACAAGATGATTGTTCAGTGCTCTTTTACGACAACTTAATAATCACACAAAGACTACTTCACAATCATCCAACAGACTGCTTCACAATCATCCAAAGCGTCATCTTTCCAAACAGGCAAGATAATGATAAAATAAAGGTTGAACACTTTTATGGGGGTTGTGCTCAATGAGGATCATTGTCATCGGCGCCGGAAAAGTCGGTTATACACTGGCTGAGCATCTCACGCAGGAAGAGCACGACGTTATTGTCATCGATAAGAACGACGATGTTATAGAACGTTGTTCCGGATCATTAGATGTAATTTGCCTGAAAGGAAACGGTGCAAACGCAAAGATATTGCTGGAAGCCGGCGTTGATAAAGCAAACATCGTTATAGCATCCACCGAAAGCGATGAAAGCAATATGCTCGCCTGCCTGATTGCAAAGCGTCTTGGCGCTCAGTATACAATTGCAAGGATCAGAGATCCGGAATTCAACGAAAGTCAGACGCTGCTTCAAAATGAGCTTGGTATTGATGTTGCTATCAATCCTGAACGCGCAACAGCGCTCGAAATCAGCAGGCTGCTGCGTTACCCCTTCGCAGGCAGTATTGAATCCTTTGCCCACGGACTCGTGGAGATGATTGAATTCCGTGCTCACGAAACAGACCGAATTGTCGGTATCCCCATGAAGGACCTTTCCGATACAATTCCTGGGCTTCCCCGGATTCTTTATGCCATGGTCGAACGGGGCGATGAAGTTATTATTCCTGATGGGCAGTTTGTTATTCTTCCCGGAGACAAAGTTTTTGTGTCTGGCAACATGGTTGAAATAACTGAGTTCTTTCGTTTTCTTGGCAGAAACAAGCAAAAAATCCGCAGTGTCATGGCCCTGGGCGGCGGACGTATTTCTTATTATTTATCCCGTCTGATTGTTCCCATGGGCGTTCATGTAACCCTATTTGAAATTGATCCTCAAAAAGCACGAGCGCTGAGTGAACAGCTTCCTAAAGTTGATGTAATTCTTGGAGACGGAACGGATCAGGAGCTTCTTCAGGAGCAAGGCCTGTCACAGGTGGATGCTTTTGTTTCCTTGAGCAACCGTGATGAGGAAAACTTGATGACGGCTTTGTATGCTTCGAGATGCGGCGTACCGAAAATTATCGCCAAGAACAGCCGAATGGCTTACATGAATGTTCTGAACACGCTTGGCTTGGATTCTGTCATCAGTCCCCAGATAATTACGAGCTCTACAATCCTCCGGTACGTTCGTGCTCGCGAAAACAGTAACGGGACGCACATCGAACGTTTATACCGTCTCATTGAAGGTAAGGCGGAAGCCATCGAATTCATTGCCAGAAAAGGGGACCCGTATATTGGAATTCCCTTAAAAGATGTAAAAATGCGGGAGGGAACCCTTGTATCAGTTATTGTGCGTCAGGGAAAAATAATCATTCCCTTTGGAAACGACTATATTGAAGAAAGCGATCACGTGATCATCGTGTCCCGTAATCTCGGCATTTCTGATCTGAATGAGGTATTGCATCAATGAACCGAAAGTTGATCGTACGGGTGCTTGGATCTATTCTGTTGATAGAATCCCTCGCAATGATACCAGCTTTTCTGGTATCATTGTATTACAATGATGGAGATACAGCTCCCATAGGTTACAGCCTCCTTTTGACCTTGGTTTCGGGGGCGGGATTGTTTTTGATTCCGCATCCGGAACGTAATTCATATCTTAGGCTGAAGGAAGGTTATATTATTGTCGCGCTCGGGTGGCTTTTGCTTAGTTTTTTTGGATCGTTTCCTTTCTTTTTTTCCGGCATGCTTTCACGTTTTGACGATGCCTTATTTGAATCCGTTTCCGGTTTTACAACGACCGGAGCCTCCGTTATAAATGATTTCAGCCATGCTTATCACGGTATCTATTTCTGGCGGGCCACAACTCATTGGATTGGCGGAATGGGAGTTCTGGTGCTCACATTGGCTCTTCTTCCCAAACTGACCGGAAGGACATCCCATCTTGTACGAGCGGAAAGTCCAGGGCCATCTCTCAGCAAGCTTGTTCCCAAAACCGGACAGACAGCTAAGATTCTGTATAAAATATATATTGCCCTCACGCTGTTGGAATTTTTTTCTCTTTTAGTTTGTGGTCTGAATCCATACGATGCCGCAGTGCATGCTTTTGCGACAGCAGGCACCGGCGGCTTCAGCAACTATGCTGGAAGTATCCGGGATCTGAACAGTCTTTCCGCGGAGATTGTCATTACCGTATTCATGTTTATGTTCGGCATCAATTTTGCACTGTATTATAAAGCATTGATTGGTGACCATGTGAAAGCTTTCTTCCGTGACGAGGAATTCAGATGGTTCCTTTGTATTTTTTGTTCTTTTACACTTTTAATAACATTTTTCAATCTTCCCTACTACCGTAATTTCCTTACTTCTTTCCGTTACAGTGCTTTCCAGCTGTCGTCTGTGATCTCCACTACCGGCTTTATCACGGCCGATTACGGCCAATGGCCCGTTGCTTCCCAAATACTGTTGCTTCTGGCGATGTTTATTGGGTCTTGTGCCGGATCAACTGCGGGCGGTATCAAAGTTGTCCGCATCAACATGCTTTTAAAGCTTTCCCGCAGAAACATCACAGCTACCGGAAAGCCAAAAAAAATTGATGTTATCCGTCTGGACCGAAAAGCTGTGGATGAGAACATTGTTTCACAGGTCGCACAGTTTGCTTTCATATATGTTGCTCTTGTTTTCATCGGAACCTTTTTTCTTTCCCTGGAAGGGAAATTTGACGTGATAACCAACCTCTCAGCTTCATTAACCTGCGTAAGTAATGTAGGCCCAGGCTTCGGTGCTGTCGGCCCAGTCAATAATTTTTCCGGATACGGCATCTGGGGCAAACTGGTATCTTCTCTTTTGATGTTGTTCGGGCGGTTGGAATTGATGCCGATGTTCTTCCTTTTCACGCGTTCTGCCTGGCATAAATACTGATAGATTATGGAGGCAATCCAAATGCCAAAACAATTAAAATCTGTTGCAAAAGGTATTTCGGTGCTGAGTATTGCCGGAATCATCTGCAAGCTTATCGGCGTTTTTTTCTCTATTTTCCTCAATCGTATTGATGCAGAAATTGCTACTGCTTTCTATCTGGTATACCCTACTTATACCCTGCTTCTTACAGTCTCAAGCGCGGGCCTGCCCGTAGCTGTTTCCCGGATGGTCGCCAGTTTCCTGGCAAAGAATGATTCTGATAATGCAAAAAACGTTTTCAGCGCGGCGCTCACCATTTTGCTTTCCGTTGGCCTTTTGTTCACATTCCTCATGATTCTCCTGAACCATCAGCTCACGATTATGACGAACGCTGAGGAAACCTCATGGGGATTTTATGCTATCGCCCCATGCGTCGCAGTTGTATGTGCTTTGTCCGCGTTTCGCGGTTTTTTCCAAGGTCATCAGAATATGACACCGACTGCCGTATCGCAGTTGATTGAGCAAATCGGGAAAGTGTTTTTTTCTCTCTTTCTGGCCTATTATGGCTATCATTTTTACAGGGCCGATGTTACAGACCATTTAATGAGAATCCAATACGGTTCCGCCGGCGCGTTGCTTGGCATTACGATATCTGAACTTCTTGCATTATTGTACATGATCATATTGTATTATTTCAGGAAGAAAGATTTTTGCAACCGTATTCCGGGTGTTTCAGATCAAACGGTTCCTTCCGGATACCTGATGAAAAGGCTTTTCTTCATTTCTGTTCCAATTACGATCAGCGCATGTATTATTCCGCTTTCTCAATTCATAGATTCTGCAATGATGATTGATCGCATGACGCATGCTGGTCTTGCACTTGAGCTTGCCAAAAGTTCTTATGGCGTCTTCACAAGTGTCGTTATCCGTTTGATTAATATCCCTACTGCGCTTGCTCTTGCAATTTCCATGAGCCTGGTCCCGGTTATCTCGTATTGTCGGAGCGCCGATGACATGGAAGGAGTTAAAAGAGAAAGCCATAACGGTATCCGTTTCGCTTTTTTAATCGGTTTTCCTTGTTCTGTGGGAATGAGTCTTCTGTCCCGCGAAATTGTATGTTTTCTTTATGGGGATGTTCCTTCCTTTACGCCTGAAAAAATTCAGCTTGCTTCTGAACTCCTGACATTTTCTTCATTAACTATAGTATTGTTTACAGTTGTACAGGCTACAAGCAGTATCCTGCAGGGGCTGAGGAAGCAGCGTCTTGCCATGTATACCATGATAGCAGGTGTCGTTGTTAAAATTTTGTTGAATTATATCCTGATTGGGACGCCGGGTATCGACATCCATGGCGGGCCTTATGCCTCTATTGCCTGTTATTCGATCGTAATGGTTTTGAATACCGTATATGTCTGCAAATATGCAAAAATGAAATTTGACTGGATTAACTGGGTTATCCGCCCTGGCGCTGCCGCAGGGCTGATGGGGATCGCTGTATTTTTATTGAAGTCATTTCTTCCTTTCGGCAATATGGCAACTATTGCTGAAGTTGTTTTCGGGATTTTCATATTTGGTATATCCGCCCTGTTTCTGAAAGCGCTCCGCAAGGAAGACCTGAATGCTCTGTTCAGGAGAAGGAAATCATCATGAAGCATATTGTTCGCATCATATCAATAGGGCCTGGAGATCCGGAGCTTTTGAATCAAAAGACACTGGATATACTGATGAATGCTGAAAATCTTATTCTGCGCACAGGACAGCACCCGGTTGCTCAATGGCTGCGTGCCCGTCAGATTCCTTTCATATGTCTGGATCATCTTTATGAAACATCTGATGATTTTGATAATCTCTTTTCTTCGATTGCAGACGCTGTATGGAAGAAAGCAAAAGCCGTGAAAACTGTTCATTACGCAGTTTCTGATTCTCTCACTGATCATTCTGTGGATTATATACTTCAAAAAAAGCCTAAAGACGGAATGGTTGAAGTGATCCCCGGGTTTTCCTTCTATGATTTTTACCTGACCGGCTGCAGGCATCTTTTTCGTACAGCTGACGTTCGTATCTGTCCTGCATGCGATTATTTAAAGGAAGGAGTAAATCCGTCCGCAGCCTTACTGATTACCGAAATCAGTAACCCAATGATGGCAGCTGATCTAAAAGACAGTTTATCACTATGGATCGATGATGAGGAAACTGTCTATTTGTTGAATGGTACAGATATTCCCCGTGCAATTCCTCTGTATGAACTGGATCGGCAGAAACGGTATGATCATATGACAGCAATAGCCGTGGAAGGAAAGGCATTTTGGGTCAGAAAGAAAAAAACATTTACGGACTTGCTAAACATCATGGATTTGATCCGTTCAGATCCCAGCTGTCTTTGGGAACGGACGCAAACGCACAACAGCCTCAAGCCATATATCGTGGAAGAGGCATGGGAAACAGTTGACGCGATTGAGGAAAAAGATCCAGCTCATATTGCGGAGGAACTTGGAGACCTCCTCCTGCAGGTCGTTTTTCATTCTTCCATCGGCTCTTCCAGCGGTGAATTTACGATCTGTGACGTAATTACACATATTTCTGATAAGCTGATCCGTAGACGTCCTGCTGTTTTTTCAGATACGGGAGAACCTGGACATCCGCTCGATTCTGCTGATTCGTTGAGCTGGGAAGAAATAAAACAAAAAGAAAGAGACACCAGAACAAGGGGTGAATCCTTGCGTCATATCTGCTCATCCCTTCCGTCCATTCAATATGCTGGAAAAATTCTGAAACATCTCGATTCCCTTTCTTCTCTGCCGCGTTCGCCTGAGATGATCGTTTCATCCATTTCTTCCCTTTTAAGTGAATTGAATACAGTTGTTCCTTCCGATTTACCGAACCTGCTTGGAAAATTATTGTTTTATATTTCCGAACTCTCATTCCGATTCGGATATGACGGAGAGATCCTCCTTCACCATACTGCAAAGCATATCATAGACGCGTACTGCAGCGCTGAGTACCGCTATGAAGCATCCGGCCAGCCGTTGGAAAACTTGACTTTTAGCGATTTGGGAATATAATCATTTTATTGTTGAAGGCAGAATATAACGGCCGTATATCTTTAGTATCTGCTTTCGTTTTCAAAAGCAAAACAGGGACAGGAGGCCCTGCGAAGATTGTAAACGTTATTTATTGACGTGCTTTTGGAAAATATGCATCAAATCACGGCGCTGAAATGATTTTCCATTCATCCCGGACTGAAATCGCCAAGTCATTTACCCGAAAATAGTCTCCTCGGTTTCTTGAAAGCCTCATCCAAAAAATCAAGTGGGTGGAATCCCTGTACAGAAGCTTAAATGCGGTCTGCCTATGCCTTTTATCGAAGCTTGCTTTCGAAGCCGAAATGCCCTGCAGAATGAATAAATTGTTCCATTCAGAAATGAAAGGCAATAATTAGAGCAGTTTATGGATCAAAGTTATTGAGGTTTATATGAGAATTGATAAATATTTGAAAGTTTCCAGGATTATTAAAAGACGTACGGTTGCCAGCGAAGCCTGTTCGGGTGGGAGGGTAGCCGTTAACGGAAAAATTGTGAAACCCGGCAGTGAAGTACACACTGGTGATATTATCAGTATACGATTTGGCGAACACTTGGGAAGGTATGAAGTTACACGCGTCGAAGAAACAGTCAGAAAAGCCGATGCATCTGAAATGTATCGTATTATCGAAGAGAATGATTCCATTCTTTCGGAGCGCAGCCTCCCATGAAAACACATGTGATTCTTGCCGCTGCAGGTTCGGGGGTTCGGTTTGGCGCCGGAATAAACAAGGTTTTTGCTTTTCTTGCTGGCATTCCTGTTTTGAAAAGAAGCATCTTTTTATTTGAACATATTGTGGACAGTATGACGATTGTCTGCAGGCCGGCGGATTTGGAGGAAGCCCGAAAAATAGTTAATGCATCCAATGTTTCTTTTCCTATACAGATTGTCATCGGAGGCGATACACGCCAGGAGTCAGTGTTGAAAGGGCTGAGATCGCTTTATGCTTCCCCGGAAGACATTGTACTGGTTCATGATGCCGCAAGATGCATTACGCCCCCGGATGTGATTATGCGTGTTATCGATTCCTGCAAGTTGTATGGTTCCGGCGTTCCGGCTGTTGCTGCCGTTAATACAATGAAATATTCTTCAGACGGCCAGACTGTTTCCGGCACCGCAGACCGCTCTTGCCTGTTCGAAGTACAAACACCGCAGGGATTCAGGTTCGATGATCTGTTAAATGCCAATCTGGTTGTCGAAAAAGAACAATGTAAAGTTACGGATGATGCTTCTGTGTTGGAGCATGCCGGAAAAACAGTTCATTTAGTGATGGGGTCGAGGCGAAATATGAAAATCACGGAAAAAGAAGATATGCAGATTGCCGGCGCGCTTCTTTCCGGCGGGGTATCCTCTTTCCGAGTTGGCTCCGGTTACGATGTTCATCGATTAACCGAAAACAGGGAACTGATTCTTTGCGGCGTTCAGATTCCTTATCATCTCGGTCTGTTAGGCCACAGCGATGCAGATGTTGCACTCCATGCTTTGATGGATGCGATACTTGGAGCTGCTTCTATGGGTGATATTGGCAGACATTTCCCGGATACCGATAACCGTTATGAAGGTATTTCTTCCATGCTCCTTCTGAAAGAAACAAATAAACTTATCAGATCCGCAGGCTATCTGTTTGTCAATGCCGATATAACCATTATTGCGCAAAAGCCAAAGCTTGCGCCGTATATCCCTCTTATGGTTCGGAATATATGCCGCATCCTCAGTTGTGGGGAGGATCAGATAAATATAAAAGCAACGACTACTGAAAAACTGGGCTTTGAAGGACGGGAAGAAGGCATCTCAGCGCACGCTGTCGCTTTTCTTGAAAAAATGGATTAAATCATCTGAAAAGATTATTAAGTTTAATTATATAACAAGACGGAATACTCTTCTGAAGAGCGTGATATATTCTTTCCGCTCCTTCCAGCAGTTCCTGTATAAAAGCGTTATTGCCCGGGAATGCAAATATTTCCGGAAATCTGATGACAAACATTGAATCAGTATTAATGACTGTATTATTCTTCTTTATATCAATCGAGAAACTTCTCTTTTCCGAACTGCCAAACGAATAATCCGCATGGAATAAATGATCTGCCACCGGCTGAATAATGCAGGATATATGGATTTCTTCCAGCTCCTTCTGCGGTATTATAGTTCCAGTGGCGGAAATTTGTGAAAACTTATCTGATGCACTGAACATCCATGATTCCTGTAAAACAGGCGGATCATTGATAATCGACCTGTATCCTTTCATGTCAGGATCCGTTCTGTATTCAGTGGACATAGCCGCTGTTTGGGGAGATATATACCTGATTTCCGATGTAAAATAATGGTTTTTCCCCTCCGTTGGATATCCCAGAACAGTCATAATCAGATCCGGATCGGAAAAATTACAGGAAAGAGTCCAAAGTGTCATGCGGTCAGTTTTCCCCGTCAGCGAAAAATAATCACCCTCATCATAAATGCCATATTCAATTTCCTCCGAATCTAAAAGGGATGATATTCCTGACAGAGCGATCTTCCGAAAAGAATCTTCGTGATCCTTTAAAAACGCTTCCAGAAGCTGGTTTTTTAAGGATGACCGAAGAAGAACAAGCACATCCTGCTTCGAACATGTTCCACGGATAACTGAATGGGCCTCATCAAAAGCATCGCCTGAAAAAAAACCGGTCTGGGATTGTGATTCAAATGATCCGGTCCATTCATGCAGAGCTCTCTTCATGTCTGGGGCCTCAAGTATAAATTTGCCAATCATTTGGTCACAAACCAAATGAAACATTTCTGTCCCGTTGATTGGCTCAGTAATACAGAAACCGGGAATAATGGAAGACGTTATCTTTAAGCATTCCTCATCAACTGACAGTGCTGCGTACTCTGACGAAACAGTTCCGTCATTACTGTAGATTTCAATCTCTGCCGTAATATTTTGCGCACAGGCGGCTGAACAACCAGCCAGAATGACTACAATCAGCGAAATAGATAACAGTATTTTTTTCATATTGTTTCACCGGTATGAACAAAAATAATTGATTGGTAACTGCAACTCTCAGGATTCCTGACTCAGAGGAACAGCCTCATCATCCGTTTCATATACTGCTTCGGTCTCGGGAACATCCGGCATATCCTGGGACGAAGCCTCCGGATTTTCATCCACATTTCCATGTTCTGCTTCTGTAGGTAATATTTCTTTGGGTGTATGAGTCAACAGGGATTCCGCGTTTCTGATCCATTCCATCTTCAGAGCCGTCCAATCATCAGCCTGGAAAGCAGCAAGATCCGCAGCATTCCCCGGATTGAAAGGCGCGAAAGTCCAAGGCACTTCGGAATTCATTGTCCCGGTCATTTCAAGATTATAAATGCCTTGTTCCGCTTTAAAATTCACTTCCAGATAAGTTCTGCTGCTCGGTTTCATCTTGCTGCTGAAATGAAGATCCAACTCTATTCCGGCGTCTTTGAATTCATTGATTTCCGAACCCGAAACGGCATCCGGAAGCTTCTCGGTATCACTGCTTAATCTGAACATATAATGGTCGGTTTCATGTGTTGTTGTATCATCTTCCGGATCGGTATAAACGGTATGGCTTTTGACAGCATGAATTCTGACGGAATAATTATCTTTCCCCTTCTCTGGTGCGTGAATCAGGATAAAGCGAAAACTGGCATCGTACTCTGCATCATAAGGATTAAATCCTGCAGGTACTTCCAGGTAACAAGTTTTTTCCGATCCATTCAGAATAATACTTGTCGTGGAATCATCGCTTTGTATGGCAACTGATGAAAATCCTGTTTTTGACTCCGGAATCGGAAGCGACAAGGTATTCATCAGGACTTCTCCCATTGTAGAAACCGTTCTTGAGTAAATTATATCTCCTTTAAGATCCAACTGCTGCATTGCTTCGGTATAGTAATATGCCAGATCGGGATTAAAATAGGTGGAAATCTGTTCCCCTGTCAGGAAAGACCGCAGGATTTTCATTGCGGATTCAGATTTGGAAATCAGCCCAATCAGTTCATTGACTGTCTTAAACATAGATTCCGCCGGGATCCTGTATTCCTGAGTGAGTTGAGGAGTAATACCCTCCCCACGCCTGATTGACCTTTCAGAAGGAAACAGATTGATCCAGTTGCCTATTTCCTTTTCCAGTTGTTCTGTGTTGATTGCCTCATTGTTTTCCGTTTTGCCACCCAGCAGCAATTCCAGTAAATCCACAAGAACAGAAGGATTTTCCCCTTCTGCATGAAGGAATGAATCCACAACATGTGCCAAATCAGGCAGCAAGTATGATTCTGCTTTCAGCATATCGCTGCGGAAATATGTTTTTTTGCCTTCTTGATACACTTCGTTCTTTGCAGCCATTGTATCATTATTGCCGGGTTGAAAAATGACTGCATGTAATTGATCGCCGGACCGAATGCTGCGGAATTGAAATTCCGAATCCAAAAGTGAGCTGACCAACGGATACTTTTCACTGTCTGTACTGCCATGGATGACAAAAGACCCTGTCAGTCCGCTTCCCACCTGCAGCTGGCGCTGCATTTTTATAAGTAACGCGTTTGAGCCTTCTTCAGCCGCAGTGGCCAGACTGCTCAACCCAAGAAAAATGATCAGGAAAGCAGAAATAAATTTTCTCATAGTATGAGCTCCTTTAATTAATTACTTGTCTTGGATCATTTCTTTCCATATGTGATCGGGTATGCCTTCTTTCAGGAAAGAAAGGTCATCCGCCGGGAGCATTAAAAGTCTCCTGGTGATATAGGAAACCATCCGTTCCGGAATGTACTGCACAAATCCAATATCATCCTCAATGTCCGTTCTGGGGATCACGGAGTTATCCCGAACAGACGCAATCCGGCTTGAATCAAAATGCACATTCCATTTTTCAATATCTATTTTATCTTTTTTATGAACTATTTCAAGTATTCCCGTATAACTGCCTGCCTCCTGGCTTAAACAGTCAACTGAAATATTTGTGGAAGATTCTTTTCCTCGGGATGATATGCTGTCGGAAAACGTTCCTGTATATTGATGGTTCTTTCTGCTTATATCAGCTTTTTCAAAGCTCCTGGTACGTACTCCCCCGGAAACCCTGTCAAATTCTGCATTCCAGGTAAATATTTCGTTTTCTTCACCATCCTCATCCCAGATATATGTGAGGAGAAAATTGTCCCGTTTTGATCCTTTGCTGCTTGGTGTCCGCAGTTCAATTTCATCGCGTTCCTTTCCGGTTTCGCGAAGTGTTTTCCAATCAAGTCGGACATTCCGAATATCATCATTCGAATATCCGGCCCGCCCGGAATATATAATGTGTATGAGGCTGCCGCTTTCAGAATAAAACAGTGTGAAGCTTTGCCTGCCTTCAAACACTAAGCCTGCCAGATTTGGATATAAACCCCCGGAGGTATTTTTTCCAAGCTCCTGGTGTATGTATTCATTCAGCATGTCTCCTTGAATGGATAATGCTGTCTTTTTTTCTGCTTTGCCATAATTCCTGTATTTTGCTGAAATCTTAGTGGATGAAGCAAACGTCGGAAAATTCACAGGCAATCTTTCAAAAAACAGTCTGCAGGTATCCAATGAAGAATAGATGTCCAGGCTCCGTTTAAAAAAAAACTCAATATCGCCGAAAGTATTAAGATATGTCTCCTGTCTTACCATTTCGACCGGAACAGCATATGTTTCTCCGTTACAATGAATCAGGATTCCGTTTCCGGCAGGATCGGAAGCATTCGCCTCACGAATGCTGAAGAGTTCTTCACCGTCCAGAATAAAGGAAGCGTGTGTATAATCGTCAGCCACAGATCCGCTAATTTGAATGTGCCGGAGAATCCGATTCAGCTGCCCAACTCTTAATTCATCGAATTCCGGAAGCATACCAGCTTCCGGATAAATCCTGAAAGATACAGTTTGATTTTCTTTTCCTCCTGAAAATATATCTCGTATGGACGATGCTTTTGCGGAGGAAAATAGAATGATGAAGGTCAGCATCAGCAAGGATACTGTCAATTTTTTTATAAGTTTCATCAGACTGTCTCCTGTTTTGGGGATTGAATTTCAAAAAAAAATGAATACAGAAGCTTTAAAACCGTTTCAGGCCTTTCACAGCGGTTAATGGCGTCCCGAACACGGGCAGCGCCTCTGCTGCCGCGAAGATACCATCCTATATGTTTGCGCATTTCTCTTACCGCAATCGGTTCCGGCCTGGAATCAAGCATCATTCTGTAATGGCGGCAGATCATATCGTATTTTT
>AUXO017637189.1_pt1 | contig 13983 bp, 10 predicted proteins | sample 768731 | NCBI WGS metagenome assembly AUXO01 (sample SAMN02715735, study PRJNA202380) | gut metagenome | biome: sheep rumen | host: Ovis aries | place: New Zealand: Palmerston North | reverse complement strand
ATGCCACAGAAGGGTAGTGCTACCAGGACAGGCGGGCTTTCAGAAAAACAGATGACCGTCCTTAAGACAAAGATAGCTGCCATGAAGCTGCTGCCACAAACTCCCAAAACAAGACCTTTGTTGGAAGCGGCCATGTATAATGATTGCCACTCATACAAAGTTATGGCTTACTGTACGCGAGATAGGGTGAATTACAGGCTCATAACAGATACAATTAATCCAATGAAACAAAGCTGGAGAAAAACAAATAGGGCAAGCCGCATGAATAAAATCAAAGTGATTTTACTCGATACAGAAATGGCTCTCAGGCTTCCTGTTTCTTTGGTTCAAGCCACCTCAAAGATGCGAAGATTTGGAATCAAGAAGGAGTAAGGCAGACTTGGAGGACCAGTGATGAAGCCAGTTATTTCAATAATAGTTCCTGTATATAATGCAGAGAAATATCTGGATCAGTGCGTACAGGGCCTGCTAGTACAAACACTAAGAGAAATTGAAATTATTCTGATTGACGATGGCTCTACAGATAATAGTGGAGAAATGTGCGATGAGTATTCAAGGATTGACAATCGTATAAAAGTTGTTCATCAGAATAACCAGGGGCAGTCGGTTGCCAGAAATAATGGAATTGATATTTCTACAGGGGACTATTTAATGTTCGCCGACAGTGATGACTGGGTTATGCAGGACTTTTGCAGGATACCATATGAAAAGGCTATACAGCATGATGCAGATTGCGTCATGTTTAAGTATGCCTGGGTGGAAAAGGGGAAATATGAATTCCATAAAGATTATGAGAGCGGAGTAAAGACACCTGAAGAAGCTATCAAGTTGTTGAACGAAGGCATAGGCCTTGCCCCATGGAACAAGCTTTATAGGAAAAATCTGTTTGATGATGTCCGTTTCCCAGCAGGGAGGGTATATGAAGATATCCCTACTATTCCAAGGTTAGTTCATGCGGCGTCGAAAGTCTTCTATGAAAATGAATCTCTGTACTATTACAGGGCTATGGAGAACAGTACAACGCATAAGCAATCGCACAAAGCCAATAAAGACATGTTTGAGATGAGTATGGAGAGAATCCGCTGTTATGAAGCGTGGGGCTATGAAGATATGGCCTTAGAGTGTATGCGTTGGCCATGCTGGACATATCTTGTGAGGGAAGGGAGAAATGGGGAACATTCCGCAGAAGCCCTGGAATACATCAGGACACTTCCTGGAGGCTCGAAAAACTTTTCAGGCAGCAAAAAAGTGATGTATCATCTCCTGACAAAAGCACCAGCGCTGTTTGATGTAATGTGTATGGCGCTGGGGAGAAGGACATAAGGACAGGTATGGGATGAATGAAATAAAGGTTTCAGTGATTCTCCCCGTGTTTAATCCCGGAGACGGAATCCACAAATGTATTGACAGCTTAAGAAGGCAAACCCTGCGGGAAATCGAGATGATTTTTGTTGATGATTGTGGTACGGATGGCGCGAAAGAAATCATCCTTGAAGCTGCCGCATCAGATACGCGTATTCGTCTTATTGAGAATCCGAAAAACATGGGAGCCGGCAGATCCAGGAATAATGGCATAGAAGAAGCCAGGGGCGAGTATCTGTCTTTTATAGACCCAGATGATTATGTTTCTATTGACTTCCTGGAACAGCTTTATAAGAAGGCAGTACAGACAGGGGCAGATATTGTTAAGGGTATATATAAGAATGTACAGGAAAAAGGGAATTCTGAATCAGAGGACGATCATTTCAATCTCAATCAGAGGATCAAAGAAGGCATTCAGATCGGCTATCCGCTCTACTCCTTGTTTACATTCCAGCACCAGGACGGTATCTACCGCAGGGAAATGATCATTCAGAATGATGTGCGGTATGCATCTTCAAATATTTCTGAAGACACTGTTTTCCTTCTTAAAGCCTGCAGTGCGGCGAAGGGCTTTGCATTTGCGGAAGGCGGATTTTATTACTATGTGGTAAGGGAAGGATCGGCCGTAAGGAGCTTTTCCATAAACCGTTGGAAAGGAGAAATGATTTCTCTGCGTGATATGCTGCAATTCATAGAAAAGGAGCACGTTTTCACGCCAGAAGGATTCCGGTACGCGATTAACCATATTGTTCCCGTCCTTGATTTATTGAAATATTTTGAAGATAAACATCAGGAAAGCTGCACGATGCAGGAGAGTATGCGGACGGAGCTGGAGAGATTGTCCTATATTGGTGAATTAATGGACATCGATGTGGTAATCGATGCCTTTATGCGTATGGGGACAAATCTGTCACCTATCCCGTACGGCTGGCAATGGAGGCAGGTGCCTTACAGAGAGTATATGGAAAGGGTAGCTGCATGGGTAGAATTCCTGGGCGTCCATCCAGAATATGCTGGAAAGAGTAAAATCTATTTATGGAGAGTATTTGAAGAAGCGATAGTTTATAATGGCTGGAATCGCGAGAAAGAGTATAAAAAGAGCACGGCCTTAAAAGAGTTAAGAAAACTGGGGAATCAGCTTCCTGATAAAAGGATACTCACAAATGGCTTTATAGCCATGAAGCTGTTCATTGATTATGGTATTGATACGTTCAGCCTGAGAAAGACAAAGTTCGGTGAAACAGTTCAGGAATTAGCGGCAAAAGTCAGGAAAGGCAGATAATATATGCGTTTGGGGTGATGGAATAATGTCAGAGATTTGCATAGTTGTACCAGTGTACAAGGTGGAGAAGTATCTTCCAAAATGTATTGAAAGTATCCTGGCTCAGACCCTCAAAGATTATGACCTGATCCTTGTTGATGACGGCTCACCGGACTTGTGTGGCCGGATTTGTGATGACTATGCAGCAAATGACAGCAGGATTCATGTTATCCATCAGGACAATATGGGTTTATCCGCCGCGAGAAATGCCGGTATTGACTGGGCTATGAATTCTGAAGAGTGTAAGTGGCTATCTTTCATTGACAGTGATGACTGGATCCATCCTCTGTATCTTGAGGCTTTGTATAATGCAGTCATAAAAGATAAAACGAAGGTCTCGATAGGACAGCTTTCATGGACACATGGGGAACCATTGCCGGATACATTGAATCCTGCATCCGAGGTTTGGTCGCCACATGATTACTATTTGAAAGATGATGTTAATGCTACTGTGGCTGTGGCAAAGCTGTATCACAAATCATGCTTTATGGACATCAGGTATCCAGTGGGTAAACTTCATGAGGATGAATTTGTCACATATAAGATTCTGTTTAAACTTGATCAGGTCTCTGTGATAGAACAGTTGATTTACGCCTATTATCAAAATGATGAGAGCATCATGAACAGGAAATGGAATCCTGCCAGGCTTGTAAGGATCGATGCATTGGAGGAACAGTTACAATTTTTCCTTGACAGGGGAGATGAGGACATCGCAAGGCAGCGGGGTGAGGCTCTCCTTTATAATATGGCATATTATCAGGACAATATTAACGAAAACTGTGACCTTTCAGCGAAGGAAAAAAGATACTATCTAAGAATTCTCAGAAAAAAACTCCGCGCCTATCTGATAAAGTATAGGGATCGGAACTGGGTATCGTTCAAGAACAATCGAACGCTATATGCTGAGTCTTCTTTAGTGCTTAGCGTGGCGAGGAGAGTATGGCTGAAAATCAAGCCATACGTGAAAAAGCTGTAAGTTATAATGGGTGAGATAAGAATGTCCACAAATAAAGGGAAGATGTCTTTGAATAGTATGGTGTGTGTGTTAACCATGGCTTTGCTTTGTTCTGTTCAATCCATGGCAGCGTTAACTCTTTCCATGCTTCAGGTAAGACATTTTGAGGTTGGCGTAAAGCCCGATATACCTCTTTATGTTTTGGGTTTTATTATTTTGTTTCTCTTTATGCTGGCAATGATAGCAATTATCCCGGGACGGCTTATTGTATCCGGTATTTGCCTTTTGCTATGCAATATCATTGCCTTAATCAATTACTATGAAATCCAGTTTCATGGTACAGTTCTGACATGCCAGGATATACGTAACATTTCAACAGCAGCTGGCCAGATAGATAATTATTCATTCCGAATCTCCGGGGTGGTTGTTTTAATTATTGTGTCAGTTTTTGTAACTTTCATATCCTTGGTGATTGTTTCTTTTGCTTCTCAGAAGAAAAGGGTATCTGTATGGCTGGGTGTATTGTCATTGTCTCTTCTGATCATTCTGCCGGGAATTACGGTCTTTTCTCCGCTGTCGTCCATCAGGAAGGATGTATGGAGTTGGGAACTTAAGTATTATACGGATAGCTTCATCGTCGGGACGATAGAGAATATCAAGCATGTTGCACATCCAGTACAAAAGCCAGATGGCTATTTTGAAGAAGTGCTGAGGAACATGGAAGGGATATTCAAAGAAGCGAAGGTGGAGAACTATCCAGACATTATAATGATTCTTAATGAAACCTATTATGATATGGATCTGATAGGTGATTATAAACCTGATGTTCCATATATGAAAAATTATGATGCCCTGGAGGCATATAAAGGTTATGCAGCTACTCCGGTAACAGGTGGTTGCACGAATGCAAGTGAGTATGAGTTGTTGACAGGTAATTCTGTGACACTACTCAATACTTCCACCCCTTTCAACGACTTAAGCCTTGAGAACAGCTTAAGCATTGTGCAATACTTAGAAAGCTTGGGCTACTCTACGATGGCAGCACATTCTGAACCGCCACAGAATTACCACCGGAAGTATGGCTGGGAGACTCTGGGATTTGATTATACATATTTCAAAGAAGATTTTTCAAATCTTGAATACTATGGGGACAGATGGTTTGCCAGTGATAGCAGTGTGTTTTCAAATTTTACTCATTTTTATGAGCAAATGCCGGAAGACCAACCAAGATTTGCTTTCCTGCTCACAATCCAGAATCATGGGGATTGGGATCGAAATAGCCCTGCCATGGATGAGGTACATATCGGAAATAGAAACGGCCTTTCGGATTATGATGCAGAACGGGTGAATGAATTCCTTACCTGCATCAAACAGACTGATGATTGCATAGAAGAAATGATCAATTATTTTTCAGGTTCTGAAAGAGATGTTCTTCTGTTTATGGTGGGAGATCATGGGCCATCATTCCTTAGCAATATTGAAGTGGATACAAGAGAACCTATAGATATTAGGAAGAAGCAGGTACCATATTTCATATGGTCGAATAATGATGTTGATTATAGGTTGGACTTACCAGAGAATCATGATATTGATTTGTGTTCTTTGACTCCTTGCGCCATGGTAGCCGCAGGCCTCCCGCTTTCCCCCTATTATCTACAGTTGTATGAAATTGCTGATACGGCAATAAGTATATCAGGTGTTAATTATACAAAAGAGGATGGATCAGTCTCTTCCGGCTATGTATTGAAGGACGGGATATTAAAAGATGTTTACGAAGATACACCGGAGTCAAATCTTGTAAGAGATTATTTTTATATGGAGTATAACAGTCTTCAAGGTAAGCCAAGAATGGATGCTTTATTTGATGCGGTGCAAAAGGAAGCTAATTAGCTTCTGCTTAGAAGAGGAACCCCAATGGAACAAGATTTTAAGACACATATATCGGCAGAACACAGATTATTTGACCTTCACCTGAAAGAGACCTTTCAGTATCGTGATTTGATCTTTTTATTCGTAAAGAGAAATTTCACAGCACAATACAAGCAGACTGTCCTTGGACCATTATGGGCAATTATCCAACCGCTCATGACTACGATTGTATTTACAATTGTGTTTGGAAACCTGGCTAAGCTGACTATTGCGGATGTGGCGGGGGATTATGTGATTCCAGGGTTCCTGTTTTATATGAGCAGTAATATCTGCTGGGGATATTTCTCTTCGACATTAAATTCGGTTTCCAATACTTTTCTTGATAACCGCGGGACAATGGGAAAGGTGTATTATCCACGGTTGGTTGCACCAATTTCCACCGCTTTTTCAAGGTTGGTTTCTTTTGGTATTCAGTTTACCTTGTTCATAGCCATCTGGGCTTTCTATATGATCAGGGGTGGGACGAGTATACAAATAACGCCTATGCTACTTCTGATACCATTACTTATTTTACAAATGATGATCCTTTCTGTAGGCCTGGGTATTATAATATCATCAGTAACGACAAAGTACAGAGATCTGGCCATGCTGGTGGGCTTTGGCCTGGAGTTGTGGCGTTATGGGTGTCCGATTGCTTATGGGTTACAGCTTGTTCCTGAGGAGTATCTTGGTCTGTATATGCTTAACCCAGTCTCGCCAATCATTACTTCATTCCGGTATGCTGCGTTTGGTAATGGTTATTTTCATCTGGGTTATTATCTTCTTAGTTGGGCTATCAGCATTATCGTATTTCTGATCGGATTGGTCATGTTCAGCAGAATAGAACGGACATTTATGGATACGATATAACAATGACTCGATTCCAAGGGTTAGACACTTGCAGCTTTGGAAATGGAGGTGTTTATTTGTTAGAGGATAAGAAAGTAAGCATAATCGTTCCCGTATATAATGTGTCAGAGTATTTGAACGAATCAATTGCTTCCGCATGTAATCAAACCTATGAGAATATAGAAATAATCCTAGTTGACGATGGATCTACAGATAAATCAGGACATATCTGTGATTCATGGGCAGAACATAACAATAAAGTAAAGGTTATACATAAGACAAACGGGGGACTTTCCAGTGCAAGAAACGCCGGACTTGATGTAGCTGAAGGTGTTTACATATATTTTCTGGATGGCGATGACTATATTTCTCCAGATCTTGTTAGGACAGCAGTATTATATATGAACCTAGGCTATGACATGGTCGTGTTTCAGCATTACGCAGTTCATGAAAACGGAAAAAAAGAACTGCGCTCTGTTAATCTAGGTGAGTACAATATCGAAGGGGATGCTGGAAGATCAGAGTACTATGTTAAAACACTTCTTCAATATCAAATCGGCTGGGAAGCCTGGAATAGGATGTTCCGTAAGGAGATTATAGATAGTCTGCAGTTAAGGTATGAGGATAATAGGAAGATATTTGCAGAAGATCTTTATTTCTTAATGTGCTATAGCTTAAGAATTGGTCGCATCTACAGTGTAGGGTATCCGCTTTATTATTACAGATTGCGCAATGATTCCATTATGGGGATAGAAAATACCCATTTTAATATAGGCCGAATGAATGAACTCAGCAAGGCAGTTTACAATTTTTTTGCTGCAGCAGATGCACCGCAAAAGCTGATGGATACATTTCCTCTTGTGCACTATATCATAATGCAAGGCTGCGCAAAAAAATATAAAGAATTAAAGGGAATTAACGAGATTCAACTACGGAAAGAAATACTAGAAGATATATCCGATAAAAAGTATTTTAAATCCATGCTACAAAAGCTAGTTTGCAATAAGGAGCTTTTACGATATTGTTATGGGGCTGAAGATGCCATGCATCAACTAAAAATTGCAAACTACTGGATAACAGGAAGCAGAATTTATTTTATGACAAAAACGGAAGAAATACGTTTCTGTCAACGAAAGAATAAGAAGGAAAACCAAAGAATTCTTACTTCCCTTTCACATGAAGGCATCAGATTTTTTTTCATTGGCTCTGAGCCCTACGGAAATATTGGAGATTGGATGATCACAGAATCAATTATCTCATTCTGTAAAGAGCGATTTCCAAACCATATTCTTGAAGAAATCCCACTTCATCGTTATTGGACAAGTAAACCATATCTGAAAGCTGCGATACAGCCTAAAGACATTATTATTATGCCGGGAGGCGGTAATTTTGGTGATAAGTATCCTATTGCCCACCGCGTGAAGAGAGATATTGTCCGAACATGGCGTGAACACAGGAAGATCATTTTCCCCCAAACAATATACTACATGGAAGATGTGGGTAGCAACCTTGCTGAGGATAAGGAAGTGTTTTGCTCGGAAAACAATGTTCATTTGTTTGTGAGAGACCGACAATCTTATGAATTTGCCAAATATCATTTTACTTGTGAGATAAAAGAAGTTCCGGATATTGTTCTTTACAAAGACCTTTCTTCGACTGAAGAGAGAAAGGAGCAAATATTGCTTCTTATGCGGGGTGATACGGAGAGATCATTATCTGCTGATAATATGGAGTTCGTTACAGATGTCGCTTCAGACACAGGGCTGGAAGTTATAGCTGCAGATCTTCAGTTGATTTACAATGGCGTTGATTCAAGCAGAAGGGCAGAAGAAATTGGGAAGAAACTGAAATTGATCAAATCTTCCAGGATGGTTATTACAGATAGGCTTCACGGTATGATTTTTGCTGCAATTACCGGAACTCCGTGTCTGGTTTTTCCAAACTTCAATTATAAAGTTGAAGGCACATATAACTGGATTAAATATCTTCCTTACATCAGGTTTTGCAATAATCAAGAGTTAGTAGAAGGACTTATTAAAGAACTGCTGAGTCTCTCAGACTGTAGGTATGATGTAACACTTCTTTCATCATATTATCAGGAATTGGCAGACAGCATACTATAAGACTAAGAGGAAAAGATATAAATTTGAACCGAGGGAGAGTTTATATGAATGAAATAATACTCAAGATTAAAAATGTCTCAAAACAGTACAAGTTGGGACAAATTGGCGGGACAACTCTCCGAGAAGAACTACAGAGATTCAATGCAAGGATCCGACATAAAGAAGACCCTACAAAGATAATTGGATCCAGGGATTATGAACCAGGAGAAACCTTTAAGGCATTAGATGGTATCACCTTTGACGTGACCCAAGGGGAACGTGTAGGTATAATCGGCCACAATGGTGCTGGGAAATCCACACTCCTTAAACTGATTTCTTGCATTACTGCACCTACTGCTGGAGATATTTGGTTGAATGGAAGGGTGGCCTCCATGCTAGAGGTTGGCACCGGCTTTCACGGAGAATTGACTGGACGTGAGAACATCTATATGAACGGCGCTATCTTGGGTATGAAGAAAAAGGAGATTGATGAGAAGATAGAGGATATCATTGAATTCTCTGAATGTCGGCAGTTTATTGATACTCCCGTGAAACGGTACTCATCTGGTATGTATGTCAAACTTGCCTTTTCTGTTGCAGCGCATCTTGATGCTGAAATTATGATCATGGATGAAGTGTTGGCTGTTGGAGACATGGCTTTCCAAAAGAAATGCTTGGAAAAGATGAACGATGTCTCGAAGATGGAGGGAAGAACTATCCTCTATGTCAGCCACAATATGAATACGATTAGGCAACTCTGTGATCGTTGTATAGTTCTGGACCACGGAAAGATTATTTTTGACGGTGCTGTTGAAGAGGCAATTGATGTCTATATGGGGGTCAAAGGTAATACTACAAATTATGTTGACTTATCTATTTTAGATCATGATTGCCATGTAGATTATCAAAATATTATTATGACCGGTATGGAGTGCCTCGAAAATGATGCAGCAATCTATGATGTTGGCTCAGTTATTAGGCTTCGTCTGGACTGTATTTGTAAGGGTGACATGAAAAATGTATATTTAAGAGTGACTATTAAAGCCTCTGATGGTACTCCTGTAACAATGATGACAACAGACCATGGGGTTGATTTTATACGTGGAAAAACAAAAAAACTCTTCTTTAAACTTGATACGTCTATTCTCGTCCCTGGACATTATATGATAACGCCGACACTCTATGATGTAAACCAGTACGGCCAGATGGTCCATCAAGATGTTGTCCATGAAGCATTATCATTTGAAATAAGGCAGACTCCAGGCTTTAATAATAACATGATTTGGCAGACGAGATACTGGGGGTATTTTTATAATAAACCCATTGAAGTACAGTTAGGAGATGATGAAAAGAAATAGTGAAGTTCCTATTCGGAAGAATCGGCACATTACTCCCTGAGGAAGCAATCCTCTGGTTCGGCATCGATCTTCTTCAGGTGAATACGATGGTCGTAAAGATCGCGGGGCAGCTCGCTGGGAACTACGTGATCAGTAGATGTTTTTTGTAAATAAAAAAGTACACGGCGCCACTGTACAAGCGGGGCAGAAAGAAGAAAAGCTTCGTCTGGGCATTGCTTGAATGGTTGGAGGCGCACAAGGCATCTGTAAGACATTGTGATAATTATCTAACTGAACCGTTCGAGAACAATCTCGCGAGAGAGATCTTCACATGACAAAGACAAAATAATAAATTGCCGGTTGCTTCCGAACATCCGTAGGTTGACAGAGGTATTTGATATCATGTTGTATATTGATAGTGCCAGAAAGTATTGGGAAGATTGCAAATCAGTCAATCACGTTAGCAATAAAAGGAACCTCAGCCGAGCTTGTCAATAAAGAAGGATTCTAAACAGATAATAGAATAAGGCTTTCTTACGCTTGTTCATGTGGAAAGTATTTGTTAGTAATTGATAATTGAGGGTAATCTTTATGGGAATAGCTTTGCGTGGAGTGATTTTTATATTATCAACAATAGGTTTCTGGGAGTTGATCCGAAGAGTCTTTGACATAAAGGCTTGTTATATTCCCAGTGTAACTGTGGCAGCACAGGTTTCGCTATTGTTTTTTGCTGGATTACTTAATCTCCTGCCTGAGATGGTTATTTGCCTTTTTTTCCTGGGCTTTCTCGGACTTGGAATATCTATAGCAGATTATTATGGCCTTGGTTTTTTAAACCATTATCGTGAACAGTCATTTCTATTCTTATTGTTAGGAATGCTCTTAGTGACAATATGTGTCCATGGTAAGCTCTTTTCGCACTATGATAACTTTACACATTGGGCATTGGTTGTTCGAAGAATGCTCGAAACCAATCGGTTCCCTAATTTCATGGATTCGATAATTGGATTTAAGGATTATCCGTTAGGGAGCTCAGTATATATCTATTTCTTCTGTAAGCTTACGAACGAAACAGAGAATGTTCAAATGCTTGCTCAAGCATACATGATGCTTATATGCTTGATGCCGCTGTTTTATTATGCAAACAAAGATTATATTACAAATTTGATATTAATTTTCACTGCTGCGAATTTCTTTCTGGTATTTTGTATACCGGTATCGGATCTTCTTGTAGACACGCTGCTTGCTTTGGTGGCAGCAACCGGTGTGGTTTATACAGTAAAGTACGAGAAGTCAGATAAAAGAATTCAGTATATTCCAATTCTACTGTTTCTTATCCAACTTCTTCAAATAAAAAATTCTGGTATTTATTTTGCGGTGATTATCTTACTCCTGATTCTGATTGGAACGAAGAGGAGTGTGAATCGTAATTGGTGTATTCTTAGTGGTATTGTTCCATTTTTCACTGTGTTGTTATGGCATAAGCATGTTACATATGTTTTCCAAAATGTTGGACAGGCGAAACATGCAATGTCTCCCGGCCGATATAAAGAAATCTTTGGTGAAAAGACGATTTCTGAAATACGCACGATTCTTCTTTTGTTGATAAAACAGTCGATAACATGGAAACCTGTTATAATGACAGCAGGGTTAATTGTTATTGTAGGGATTGTTGTCTGGGTTTTGAAGAAGGAGAAATCAGTAGAATATATCAAAATAGCGTTTGTACTCCTGATTTCTTATATCGGCTACCAGATAGGAATGTTTGGAATGTACTTGTTTTCCATGCCGAAAGAAGAGGCTTTGCGGTTGGCTGGCTTCGATAGGTATACAAAAACATTTCTTGTTTTTGCAATATATCTTTGTTTAATGGAGATGTTGAGGATTTTTTCTAATTCTAACAATAATATAAGACAATACAGATGGATTGCATTCTCTTTTATGCTCATGATTGTTTTCCATATGCAAATATCACTTGGAAGTGTAAAAACGATTTTCAATAACGGCAGATATGAAGAGCAGGTAAGAGAAAGATTGTGGATAGAAAAAATGAAAGTCATATATAGCATTCCAGAAGAGGCTTCATATACAATACTCATTCCGGAAAGTGATGCCGGTTATTCTCATTATCTTGGCAAATATGTTTTCTGTACAGATAATGTTCATTCCATAGTAAGTGCAAATAGTGAAGTTATGAATCAAATCAAGGATAGGTATGTCCTGATCTATGATGAGGAAAATGAAGCAGTGAAAAATTGGATTGCTGACAAATACCCTGAACAATCTGGAAATGATATATTAGTGCTAAGTAACTAAGAGGAAGGCGAGATGTGTATGGAAGTTTATAAAAGGAATCTACAGGACATATGTATCGTCATTCCAGCTTACCAACCAGGAGCTATTCTCTCGGAATATATTGATCAGTTACGTGAGGCTGGTTTTCAACATATTATTGTTGTAGATGATGGTAGTGGGGAAGCACATCAAGATATCTTCCACGAAGTTGCGCTAAAAGCAACCGTATTGCGTCATTACATTAATCGCGGAAAAGGAGCGGCGCTAAAGACGGGTTATTCATGGATTCGAAATAATCTGCCAATGACTTTCGGTACTATTACTGCAGACTCTGATGGTCAGCACAAGACAGAAGACTGCAGAAAACTGGCTTATAATCTAATAAATGGAGAAGATGCTCTTTATCTGGGGACTAGGAATTTTGATTTGTCGGATATACCGCTCAAGAGCAGAGTTGGTAACAAAATAACTTCCATCGTTTTCAAACTTCTGTACGGTTTATACCTTTCGGATACACAGACAGGATTACGAGCATTTAGGAATACAAATCTTTCTTTCATGGAAAGCATAAGTGGGGATAGGTATGAGTATGAGATGAATGTATTGATAGCCTGTACCAAAGCATCCATTCCATTTCGATCCGTTGAGATTAAAACAGTATATGAGAACAATAATGAAGGTACACATTTTCATCCAGTCAAAGACAGTTTTCGTATCTATAAAGTGATCTTTGGTAATTTTATCAAATTTATGTCAAGTAGCCTAGTTTCTATGCTGGTAGATCAGGGACTATTTAACATATTGAATTTAGTTATTTTCTCCAATGGAAGGATTAAGCTAGCCAAATACATCTTTATCTCGACAATCATTGCAAGAATTGTAAGCGCAGGATTGAATTATTCATTGAATCGAAAGCTTGTTTTTTCAGGGGTAAAGACTCGGTCAGGATCGCTATTTCGATATGCTTCTTTATGCATTATGGTTATGCTTCTGAGTGCCGTTTTTACCTGGGTTTTGAGTAAAGTCGGCGGTTTACAAAGTGCCGTCGCAAAGATAATCATCGATACGCTTTTATATTTTGCCAGTTACCATGTGCAGCAGCGATGGGTGTTTAGAGGGATGCCACAAAGCCATTAGGACAGGGTTTTGATTGGGTTTCGTGTGACTGGGCCAGACCATGGGTGTTTAAGAACATCGGGGATCACATTGAAAGTGAAGCAGTACGGATTTTACAGGCCGGATCGTCACATTACTCCTTGAAGAAGTAATACTACGGATCGGAATCGATCTTCCCCAAATGAATGCGATGGTCGTGAAGGTGCTAGGGCAATTCACTGTAATTATCGGAAACTACGTGATCAGTAAGTGGGTTGTGTGGGTTGTGTTTACTTAACAGGGAGCCGAAATAAATGCACGTAACAAGAACATATCCTTTATTATCAGAACGGGTATCTGGTTGATGAAAAGGATATTGTTGAAATACTAAAGGAAGATTAGAGGTATAGTACATGTTCGAATACTTAGACAGTGACTCCCTATCAACCGAGGACAAGATACTCTACCTCATCAACGATATGGAAGAGTTACGTGGCGCAATAGGTATGATAGCTGATGAGGCGGAAGCCTCCGGTACGAGGAAACATCTGGAAGCTGCCGATAAAAAGGTTGAGAAAGCAATAGAGGATCTTGACGCGGCGGTGTTGACGGAACGAGAAGCGGAGTGAAATGACCACGTGTGACTGTCAAAGTCACAAACATGGATCCTAAGGCAAAGCAACAATGAGCGAACTCAAAAGGAGGAGGAGGGAAAACCAATGTCAATCTTTTCGTCCTTGTTTAAGAAAGAGAATGTTG
>AUXO011005845.1_pt1 | contig 13984 bp, 14 predicted proteins | sample 768731 | NCBI WGS metagenome assembly AUXO01 (sample SAMN02715735, study PRJNA202380) | gut metagenome | biome: sheep rumen | host: Ovis aries | place: New Zealand: Palmerston North | reverse complement strand
ACCCTCTGTCACACCCTGATTTTCTTCTACCTTAACACCCTCTACTGCCGCCTCTGTGGTTTGAAGTGCCCCCGCTTACAAAGCGAGGGTCACTCCCGACTGATATCAACTCTTCGAATTGATATAATTCACCAATCCGCCTGCAGCTATAAGCTTCTGCATGAATTCAGGAAATGCCTGTCCCTGATAGGTCTTGTTCTTAGTGATGTTGGTTATAACACCGCTATCAAAGTCTATCTCTATCTCATCATCCGCCTCGATATCCGCTGAAGCCTCAGCGCATTCGATTATAGGAAGTCCTATGTTGATTGAATTACGATAGAATATACGTGCAAATGTTTCGGCTATTACACAGCTTACACCTGCAGCCTTGATCGATATAGGCGCATGCTCTCTTGAAGAACCACAGCCAAAGTTCTTACCGGCTACTATTATATCGCCAGCCTTGACATTTTTCACGAAATCCTTATCTATATCTTCCATACAGTGAAGGGCAAGTTCCTTCGGATCTGAAGAATTGAGATATCTTGCAGGGATTATTACATCTGTATCTACGTTATCGTTAAATCTGAATACTCTTCCGTGTGCTTTATTCATCGTCTGCCTCCTATAACCCTAATTCTGATGGAGCACTGATCTTACCAGTTACAGCACTTGCTGCAGCTACAGCAGGGCTTGCAAGATATATCTCCGATGTGATATGACCCATACGACCTACAAAGTTACGGTTTGTTGTAGATACGCACTTCTCACCTTCTGCAAGAACGCCCATATAACCGCCAAGGCATGGACCACAGGTAGGTGTGCTGACAACAGCACCAGCCTTGATAAATGTTCTTATAAGACCTTCTTCCATAGCCTGAAGGTATATAGCCTGAGTTGCAGGTATAACGATACAACGAACTGTACTCTTTACACTTCTGCCTTCAAGAATCTTAGCAGCACATCTTAAATCGTCGATACGACCATTAGTACATGAGCCGATAACTACCTGATCTATAGCGATATCATCTATTTCGTCTATAGTATGTGTATTCTCTGGAAGATGTGGGAATGCTACTGTCGACTTAAGACTAGAGAGGTCAATCTCATATGTTGCATCATACTCTGCATCCTCATCAGCCTCGTAAACTGTATATTCTCTGTTACCATGCTCCTTAAGATAAGCTATAGTCTTCTCATCTACAGGGAAGATACCGTTCTTACCGCCTGCTTCTATAGCCATGTTAGCGATAGTGAATCTGTCATCCATAGAAAGAGAAGCAACGCCTTCTCCAGTGAACTCCATAGACTTATAAAGCGCTCCATCAACACCGATCATACCGATGATATGAAGGATTACATCCTTACCACTTACCCACTTAGGAAGTTCTCCCTTAAGGACGAACTTGATAGCGCTAGGAACCTTGAACCAAGCCTTACCTGTTGCCATGCCGGCAGCCATATCTGTAGAGCCAACGCCTGTAGAAAATGCTCCTACAGCGCCATATGTACATGTATGTGAATCAGCACCGATTATAACATCGCCAGCTACAGTAAGTCCTTTTTCAGGAAGAAGCGCGTGCTCGATACCCATCTGACCAACTTCAAAGTAGTTGGTTATACTATTGCGTCTTGCAAATTCGCGAACACATTTGCAGTGCTCTGCAGACTTAATGTCCTTATTCGGTACAAAGTGATCAGGCACAAGCGCGATCTTATCCTTGTTGAATACGCCATTAACATTCATCTTCTCAATCTCATGAATAGCAACAGGTGATGTAATATCATTACCTAACACAAGATCAAGATCAGCCTCGATAAGCTGGCCTGCCTTGACTGATTCAAGGCCTGCATGCTTTGCAAGGATTTTTTGAGTCATAGTCATTCCCATATGTATTACCTCTTTCTATATTGAATATATGATCCGTCCATCACGAATCGTCATATGAACCCTTCCAGGTAATTCCCATCCGACAAAAGGCGAATTAGAAGCCTTAGAAGCGAATTCTTCCGCTTTAACAACCCACTTTTCATCCTCAGACAGTATAACGATGTCTGCCACACTGCCCTTTCTTATACTAGGTGGTGTTAGTCTATATAATCTCATAGGATTAACACTCATAAGCTCGAATAATCTCTTAAGAGACAATCCGTTCTCATGAACAAGAACCTTAACAGCAAGTCCTAGTGATGTCTCAAGACCTGTTATACCGCTCGGTGCAGTAGCCATACTGCGAGCCTTTTCTTCCGTGCTATGCGGCGCATGATCAGTAACTATCATGTCTATGGTGCCGTCCTTGATACCATCTATGATAGCCTGCCTGTCAGCCTCTGTTCTAAGAGGCGGATTCATACGAGCGTTAGTACCCGACTTAAGAACCTCTTCTTCTGTAAGAGTAAAATGATGTGGCGTAGCCTCAGCATAGACACTAGAACACAACTTCTTCATAGCCCTTACAAGTTCAACGCTGACTCCTGAACTTATGTGCTGTATGCAGGTATCACAGCCTGTTTCCATAGCAAGCACAAGATCTCTGGCAACCATGATATCTTCAGCTATATGTGAAGCGCCACCATAATTAAGTTCCTCGCTTACACGCCCCATATTGACGCCAGCGCCCTTGATGAATAGAGGATCTTCTTCATGTAAAGCTATAGGTACATCAAGTGCCTTAGCTTCCTTCATAGCTTGAAGAAGTAATTCCTTATCAAGAACCGGAACACCATCATCTGTAAAACCGACAGCACCATTAGCCTTAAGTGTCTTCATATCTACAAGTTCTTTACCCTGCATACCCTTAGTTACTGTAGCAGTCTGGTATAGTCTTGTAAGATTCACCTTATCAGCCTTATCATATATATAATTAAGTGTCTCTACACTGTCAACTACGGGCTTAGTATTGGCCATACATATAACAGTTGTGAAACCACCCTTCGCAGCAGCCTTAAGTCCTGTCTCTATGTCTTCCTTATAAGTAAACCCAGGATCTCTAAAGTGAACATGCGTATCACACAATCCCGGTCCAACGATAAGTCCTGTAGCGTCTATGACCTGTGCATCAGGACATGATATATCCTTTGCAACTTCGGATATCTTATCACCATCGATAAGGACATCCAAGATGTCATCGACATCTGTTATCGGGTCTATGACCCTGCCATTCTTTATAAGAATCATAGTCTTTCATCCTCATCAAAGTATTCAAATAAGTTATGAACCTGATCTATAGGCACTTTATCAGAACTAATCATAAGAACTGTGAATACAAGATCACCTTCCCTCATAGGGAATATCTCGATCTCTGCAAGCTTTCCTATACCGTAGTATACATAACTCCTATCAACTCCGGCAAATGTTGCACTCTTGATAACGCCATAACCATAATAATTGCCAAATACTATATCAAATAAACTCTTATAGTAATTCAATACATCTTCAGTAGAATAATTCTTAGTTTCTTCATTCACACCAAGATTCTGTATAATACATACAACTCTGGCGTCATTGCCTCTTGCGGCCATAGTATAATACTGATGACCTGACATAAGCTGATCTGAAACCTTATCTGGATTTATGAACTCATTGGCGCTAAGACCGTCAAGATCAGTAGTGAACTGCCATCCAGGCGGAAGTTTGAACTGAAGATCAAAATGATAGTTGACATATCTTGTCTTATCGTCAGTTATTCCACCGATTACAGAATCAAGTTTATCAGCCTTAGTCACGAATTCATATTCTTCATGTTCGCTGTTTACATATGGAGTATCATCTTTTTCATAGGAATTACAAGAGCAAAGTAAAATCATACAAAAAAGCGATATGAAGTACTTAATTATCTTCTTATTACTCTTCAACTTACTCTCCTTTAAAGTGTATAAATGCTGATTAAAAGAAGGACTCAGAACTCATATAGAGCCTGAGTCTTATCTTTTTAAGCTTAACTAAGCCAACCAAAATATATATATCAATTAGTTGTTGATAAGCTTGTCTGCTTCGTTGTTCCAGCTGTAAAGCTTTCTGATTTCCTTACCAACCTTCTCAGATGGATGCTCAGCATGAAGCTTTCTCATAGCGTTGAAGTGAACCTTGCCACCTGCTGATGACATATCAAGAAGGAAGTCTTTTGCGAATGTACCATCCTGAATATCGCTAAGAACCTTCTTCATAGCCTTCTTTGTATCTGCTGTGATGATCTTAGGACCTGTGATATAATCACCGTACTCAGCTGTGTTAGAAATAGAATATCTCATGCCCTCGAAACCTGACTGATAGATAAGGTCTACGATAAGCTTCATCTCATGGATACACTCGAAGTATGCGTTACGTGGATCATAACCAGCTTCAACAAGTGTCTCAAAACCACACTGCATAAGTGCACATACACCACCACAAAGAACAGCCTGCTCACCAAAGAGGTCAGTCTCAGTCTCTGTTCTGAAGGTAGTCTCAAGAATACCAGCTCTTGCACCACCGATACCAGCACCATAAGCAAGTGCAAGATCAAGTGCCTTACCTGTTGCATCCTTCTCTACAGCTACAAGACAAGGAGTACCCTTACCTGCCTGATACTCAGAACGTACTGTATGACCAGGAGCCTTAGGAGCTATCATAGTAACATCAACGCCCTCTGGTGCCTTGATAAGACCAAAATGAACGTTGAAACCATGAGCGAACATAAGCATGTTACCTGGCTCAAGGTTTGGCTCGATATCCTTCTTGTAAAGATCAGCCTGTAACTCATCGTTGATGAGGATCATGATGATATCAGCCTTCTTAGCTGCTTCTGCTGCTGTATATACTTTGAGTCCCTGTGCCTCAGCCTTTGCCCAAGACTTGCTGCCCTCATAAAGACCAACGATAACATTAACACCTGACTCCTTGAGGTTAAGTGCATGTGCATGACCCTGGCTACCGTAACCGATGATAGCTACTGTCTTGCCTTCAAGAAGAGAAAGATTACAATCTTCCTGATAAAAAATTCTGTTCTCTGACATAATAAATCTGTCCTCCTAAAAAATTAAATATATAATTAACGATGAAAACCATCATTAATAAACATGTGTTAGCAATTCCGAAGCCTATACGTACTTAACGGAATCATAATTCACAGGCTCTTCCTGACCTCTTGAAAGTCCGGTGATACCAGTTCTTGCAAGTTCAAGGATCTTATATCCCTTAAGAAGCTCTGTAAATGCACTAAGCTTAGACTGATTACCTGTAAGCTCTATGATCATAGAATCCTCAGATACGTCAACAATCTTAGCTCTGAATATATCAGCGATTGCAATAATATCCTGTCTGTCAGATGCAGTTGCTGCGATCTTGATAAGGATAAGCTCTCTGAATACAGAAGAATCAAGCGGAAGCTCAACCATAGACTTAACATCTATAAGCTTTCCAAGCTGCTTCTTAATCTGATCAAGAACATTCTCTTCACCACTGCATACGATAGTCATACGTGACATACCAACTGTGCTTGTAGCACCAACAGTAAGGCTTTCAATATTATATCCTCTTCTGCTGAAAAGACCGGCAACTCTGCTGAGAACACCAGACTCATCGCCTACAAGGATAGATAATACCATCTTTCTCATATCATTATATCCTTTCTACGTAATACAAAACTAATTGTACCACCATGTTCTGAAAAATTCAAGGAAAAAAATACAATTATCAATGATGGAACAATCTAATGCCTGTGAAGCACATAGCTATGCCGTACTTATTACATACATCTATAACGTTGTCATCTCTTATAGAACCGCCCGGCTGTGCGATATACTTAACACCGCTCTTATGAGCACGCTCAACATTATCACCAAATGGGAAGAACGCATCAGAACCAACAGTCACACCATCAAGCTTATCAAGCCAAGCTCTCTTTTCTTCTCTTGTGAATACTGCTGGCTTAACCTTGAATATCTTCTCCCAAGCTCCATCAGCAAGCACATCCATGCACTCATCTGACATATATACGTCGATAGCATTATCTCTGTCAGCTCTTCCGATAGTATCGATAAACTGAAGTGAAAGAACCTGTGGAGACTGTCTTAACCACCAGTTATCAGCCTTGTTTCCGGCAAGTCTTGTACAGTGAATACGTGACTGCTGACCTGCACCGATACCGATCGCCTGTCCGCCATATGTATAGCATACAGAATTAGACTGTGTATACTTGAGTGTGATCATAGCTACGATCATGTCAATCTTAGCTGACTCAGGAATATCCTTAGCTTCTGTCACAACATTTGCAAAAAGCTCGTCGTTGATAACAAGCTCGTTACGACCCTGTTCAAATGTTATGCCATATACCTGCTTTCTCTCGATAGCCTCAGGTACATAAGAAGGATCGATCTTAATAACGTTATAGTTACCCTTCTTCTTAGCCTTAAGGATCTCCAAAGCCTCATCAGTGTATCCAGGAGCAATAACACCATCAGATACTTCAGGCTTTATAAGAAGCGCGGTTGCCTTATCACACACATCAGAAAGAGATATGAAATCACCGAAAGAAGACATTCTGTCTGCGCCACGAGCTCTTGCATAAGCACAGGCAAGAGGAGATAATTCAGCCTTCTCATCAACCCAGTATATCTTCTTCAACACATCTGTAAGAGGAAGACCTACTGCAGCACCTGCTGGTGAAACATGCTTAAATGAAGTGGCAGCTGGAAGACCTGTAGCAGCCTTCAACTCCTTAACAAGCTGCCAGCCGTTAAGAGCGTCCATGAAGTTGATGTAGCCCGGACGACCGTTAAGCACTTCTATCGGAAGTCCCTTCTCGCAAAAGATTCTTGAAGGCTTCTGATTTGGATTACAACCATACTTTAATTCTAATTCTGTCATGATAGACTCCTTTATTTGTTCTTATTGATGATTCTTGTTTCGTATTTGCCTGTGTTGATATCTATGAATCTCACAAAGAGTGAAACCTTGTTGTCCTCGTTAAGACTTGTCCAAAGCTTATCAGTGAATTCATCGATATCGCCATCAATCTCAACTCTCTTAGGCTCGCCCTCGAAGCTTGGAAGTGGATTACCATCAGTCATATAAGTGTGTATGAATCTTCCTTCGCCATTAAGAGGATTAGAATAATCAAAAGTATATCTGTTGCATGCACTTGGATCGCCACATGCACTCTTAAGTATAGACATAGAGAAATCATATGAACCATGATTGATCTCCATGATACCTGATATTCTAGGTGTGTAATTAGGACCATCTGGCTCAAACTCTCTTGTAAGAAGAGCCCATATGAACCATGATTGATCTCCATGATACCTGATATTCTAGGTGTGTAATTAGGACCATCTGGCTCAAACTCTCTTGTAAGAAGAGCTTGTTCAAATGTCTTGCCATCGCCCATAAGATCATAAACAGTATCTGTCTGATCGCCGTTTGTAACGATTGTTGAATTACCCAAAACTCTTACAGGCGAATAGATGATGAGACTTGGATCCTCAAGTTTAGAAGGATCAAAAGCCTGGGTTCTTATGCCCTCTCCATCCTCTACGAATATTCTATTACGGCTGTTAGAGCTTCTGCCCATGATAAAGTAAGCAACAACAGCCTTAGAGCCATCCTTAGATTTACCTATCACGATACCTCTTCCAGGATAAGAATTACTTGCAACATCGTCAAATAATGACATAATCTTCATAATAATTGTACCTCTTTTTATATTCTTTATTCACTGCCTATGTAAAAACAGTCATATTCTGCATACTTATCGCCATCATTAGCGACCATAGACTTAACAATCACAAGCCCATTAGAAAGATGATATTCTTCATCATCCTTCATACGGTTAAGCGTAAGCTTTAACATCGTCGGATCTTCATCGCCAAGAAGTCCCGCTTCCGTAAGAAAATCCACAGTATTAATAGCACATGAAAATGCTGTATTATTCCTGAAGGCAATCGCATGAAGTCTTCCGCTGTATGCATCAGCATATGCATAAACCGCAGGAAACCTGCCATTAGCATGGAATTCTAACAGTTCATCATATCTGTCAAGTCCATCCACATGTCCATATCCAAGAGTAGAATAATGAACTCTGCATATTCCCACACTTGAATAGAGCTTATCATCATATATCTTAACAACATCAGCAATATTGTAATCGATATGTGTAGCTGATGTACATTCGCTCGTCATAGCAAGCGCAGCTTCCCTGACATCATCCGGAACATCTGTGCTGATAAAAACAGGTTTGAGTCTTTTAACCTCATACTTGAATTCAGGTTTATGTTCTTCTTTGCGCCATGGAGCAATCTCATCGAGAAGTCCGCTGCCGCCGATATTCCTGATCATAGACACAAAGCTGCCTACAAAAACCATCAGTGTCCATATCGCAATAACAACAAGAACTATCTTAACACTATTATTCACATTCCTCTTCTGAAGAGGCTTTCCGTTAAGTGTCGGGACTTTCTTACCAACAGTATCATCAACACTGTAACTTGTATACTTCTGATTGTTCTCATTAACCGTATATGTAGGCTTATTATCATGATCCGTATGCGGTCTGTATTCACTGTGATATTCACAGTTTGCGTCATGTGATGCAGTATCCGTATGACTCTCATTCAGATAAAAGTTTCCTTCAAGTATCTGAGGTTTAACGGACTTCTTACACATCGGACAGTAATTACCCACCTTGATAGGCGAATCACATATAGGACAAATCCTTCGCATAGCATCATCCCCCTTTTATCATCATGCTTTACTAGTATACAACATTTTACTTCTCTAGTAAAGTCAAAACTTTCTTCGTAATAGTATTATTATTGATACCATATTGCTCAAGCATCGCCTTAGGGTCATAACGATCCAGGAATTCCTTCTCATAACCAAAGCTATATGTACGCATATCAGAATCGCCATAATAAGCACTTACGCTCTCACCGTAACCACCGCTTCTTAATCCATCCTCTATAGTCACTACAGCCTTATGATCCTTCTTAAGAGAATCAAAGAGTTCCTCATCTATTCCAGTCAGATATCTAGGTGATATAACAGTTGCATCTATACCGGATTTTTTCAGTTCCTCACTGACAGACATGGCAATCTCAACAAAAGGACCTACGCCAACCAAAGCAACCTCAGAGCCCCTCTTATACACTTTAGCCTTGTTAAGCTCGCTGTAATCAGTCTCAAATGCTTCGTCACTATGAAGCACCTTACCACCAGGAACTCTTATGAATACCGGATGATCCTTCTGAGCAATAGCCCAGTCTGCCATAGCAGCATACTCTTCATAATACGAAGGTGCCAGATACACAAGTCCCGGTATGTGAGAAAGCATAGCCACATCATAATAACCTATATGAGTGATATCCTTCATGCCGTATATACTTCCGGAGAATACCAAAACAGTAACAGGAGACTTGTTGATACACACATCCTGAAGAATCTGATCATAAGTCCTCTGAAGGAATGTAGCATATACTCCATACACAGGCTTAGCACCAGCCTTAGCTATACCAGATGCCATAGCTACTGCATCCTCTTCAGCTATTCCGACATCTATAAAGCGCCCCTTGTATCGATCTCTTAAATCCCTATCAAAGCCCATAAGAGTAGGTGTCGCTGAAGTGATCACACATACAGAATCATCAGAATCAAGCTTGTCAGTAAGATACGCTCTTGTAAGACTCGTATACGATTCAGATGAATCAACTGAATAAGCCTTACCTGTTTCAAGATCAAAAGGTGCACAGTAGTGCCATTGTTCCTTATGATCTTCTGCCAAGGCATAGCCCTTGCCCTTAGTAGTCTTAACATGAACAACAACAGGATGATCTATATCCTTGACACTCTTGAATGCATCCACAAGCTTAGCTATATCATGACCATCATCCACATATCTGTAATCAAGAGAAAAGCCCTTAAACCAGTTATCCTCTGCCTTACCATCGCTATTTCTCAGCTTCTTCAGATTCTCATAGATACCACCATGATTTTCAGCTATGGACATATCGTTATCATTTACAACTATGATGAGATTCTTATCATACTCACCCGCAAAGTCAAGCCCTTCCATAGCTTCACCACCGCTTAAGGAACCATCTCCTATGACAGCTATGATATTGTGCTTTTCCCCTAGAAGATCACGTCCCACGCACAGACCAGTTGCAAGACTTATACTTGTTGAAGTGTGACCAACCTTGAACACATCATGTTCGCTTTCATCAGGATTAGTATATCCGGATATCTTCTTAAACCAATCTTCATCCAAGAATCCCTTGCTTCTTCCTGTAAGAATCTTGTGTGGATAGCACTGATGTGATACATCATATACAATCCTGTCAACCGGCGAATCAAATACATAATGAAGCGCAATCGTAATCTCCACAACACCGAGGTTCGGCCCGAAGTGCCCACCAAACTTACTTAAGCGATTGAGCATGGCATAGCGAACATCATCAGCTAAGAGATTAAGCTCATCCATACTAAGTTTCTTCAAATCAGAAGGGGAATCAATCCTGTCAAGTACATTAATCAAATAATCGTTCCTCCATATCCAAGTCCTGCATTATACACATCCATATCCTCCACCAGCACAAGGGCGCCCTTAAACTTAGTGTAGAGTTTGAGCCTGCCCTTAGCTACAGCCGTAGCGTAAAGCTTATCGTATGCATTTTCACCAAAGGTCGTCTCATAAGCAGGCGTGATCATATCGTTCTTATCGCACTTTAAGCAAAGAGCAAGCACCGAAGTGCAGTTCTGCATAACTATAGTTGCCTTAAGTGCACTGTCGCTGTCATCTATCACATACTCCGTTTTACTTATAAGTGAAGGTCTCGCAAAATTATAATCGAATTCCACACCCTCATAATAAAGAGCACCGACTATAGTATCCCTTATACCCTTACCAAACAAAACAGGCTTAAGACCGGCAAAAGCAAAACCACTCTTAGAAAGCTCCTTGCCACTTAGGCGACTCCTAAGCCTACTACCGTTCAACCACAGGCAAAATTCAGGATATTCATCACCCCAGGTTTTATCAGCATACCCATAAGAAGTATCGAAAGCAACATCATATCTACTGCCCTTATAATTAACGACACCGCAGTACTTGGTTATCATGCCCTGAGCATGCCAGAAAGTATCGAGTGCCTTAACCTTCCTTGCCAACGAGCCATTGATAACGCCGGCGTTATAAGCAACTTTCTTCCTGATCCTAAGATTCCAGCTCATAGCCCCGTCTTCGGTCCTTCCGCTCATACTGTGCTCAGACAGGAAGCAATCACCAGCAACTATCCTCATCTGCCTGTCAACAGTATAAGATTCAACCTCACTCATAGGTATATATCTCTCCATGATACTCTCAGCAAATGCACCACATCTTACCAAAGTGTAGCTTGGCACAACACCGCGACCACGCTTAACTTCATCCCACCCCATGGTAGGATTGATTATGAGATACTCCACAAAGAATACCTTTTCCTTGCCCGTTCCATCTTCATATCCGGTAAATGTATGCCAGTACCGGTCATATCCATCCTCAGCATACGAGCCTGTAAGCTGACACTTATTCTTATCAAAATCAAATCTGTTAAACATAAAAAGCCTAATTCCACCCCCATATCACATAATAATATCCAATCTCCGACTAAGATAGTAAACAGGCTGTCGGGTCAGATGACCAAACAGCCGTTGTTTTATCATTCAAGATTCTTATCATATATGGCGCGTTCGCCACCTATATACTTAGGTCGAACTCTTGCACACACGACATGTGCATCGCCTATTGTATTGGTCTCAACCCTTACAGGTACTGCAACACTCTTAAGATGCATACCGATCAAAGTATCACCTATATCTATACCCGCATCTGCCTTGATGTGCTCTACCACAACAGGCTCATGCATAGTCGCATATGCGGCTGTCGCAAAAGCACCGCCCGCATGTGGATGAGGCACAACATTGACTATCTCAAGGCCAAGGCGCTTTGCAACCTCTGCCTCGACTACTATAGCTCTGTTGAGGTGCTCACAACACTGTGCCGCCACATGTACACCTTCCTCGGCAAATTCGTTATAGAGCGTCTTGAAGATTATGTTGCCTACCTCTTCATTAGAAGCAGTTCCGATTCTCTCATGCATAACCTCACTGGTTGAACAACCAACAACTACCACATCATCCTTCTTGAAGTTACATACAGATACAAGTTCTTTTACAAGTACGAGACACTGATCAGCAATGATTTCATCAATAGAAATATTAGTATCCATAACAGACCTCCAATCTAAGAGTTAGGCAATTAGAATTCTCTATAAAGTGGATACTTGTCAGTAAGTCCCTTAACAAGAGCCATAGCCTGATCTCTATTCTTCTCAACATCATTAACAAGCAAAGAAATAGCTTCTGCTACAACGTCCATATCTGCTGTGTTGAAACCTCTTGATGTAACAGCTGCAGAACCAAGTCTTACACCACTTGTTACAAATGGCTTCTGTGGATCGTTAGGGATAGCATTCTTGTTACATGTGATGTTAGCAGCATCAAGAAGCTTCTCAACTTCCTTACCTGTAACACCCTTATTTACAAGGTTAACAAGCATAAGGTGATTATCTGTACCACCTGATACAAGATCAAAACCTCTGTTCATAAGACCATTAGCAAGAGCCTGTGCGTTATCAACGATACCCTTTGCATATACCTTGAAGCTGTCATCCAAAGCTTCCTTGAAGCAGACAGCCTTAGCAGCGATAACATGCATAAGCGGACCACCCTGAATACCAGGGAATACAGCCTTGTTGAAGTTAAACTCCTTAGCAAGCTCTGCATCCTTCATGAGGATCATACCGCCTCTTGGTCCTCTCAAGGTCTTATGTGTAGTAGTAGTAACTACATGTGCATAAGGGATTGGGCTTGGATGCTGACCACCAGCAACAAGACCAGCGATATGAGCCATATCTACCATGAGATAAGCGCCAACTTCATCAGCGATTTCTCTGAATCTCTTGAAATCTATAGTTCTTGAGTAAGCAGAAGCACCTGCAAGGATCATCTTAGGCTTGCACTCCTTAGCTATTCTAAGAACTTCATCATAATCGATGAAACCATCATCATTAACACCATAAGGAACTACGTTGAAGTACTTACCTGACATGTTAACAGGAGAACCATGTGAAAGGTGTCCGCCATGTGCAAGATTCATACCCATAAATGTATCGCCCGGCTCCAAGAGACCGAAGAACACTGCCATGTTGGCCTGTGCACCTGAATGTGGCTGAACATTAACATACTCACAATCAAAAAGCTTCTTAGCTCTCTCGATAGCAAGTTCTTCAACAACATCAACATACTCGCAGCCACCATAGTAACGCTTGCCAGGATAACCTTCAGCATACTTGTTGGTAAGTGTTGAACCCATAGCTGACATAACAGCCTTAGATACAATATTCTCAGACGCGATAAGCTCTATATGACTATTCTGTCTGTCTGTCTCGTCCTGAATAGCCTTAGCTATCTCAGGATCATAGTTACGTACTTCATCAAATGAAAACATATGATTCCTCCCATGTAAAAATATCTTTTTTAATGTTAGCACAAAACTGTCAAAACGTCAAGATTTCTATATCACAACTTTATTATTCCCATTGCCATAAGAAGAAGCACCATAAGAAGTACAGGTGCTACATACTTAACCATAAGTACATACAGTCCCTTTCTTCCGAACTTCTCACCATTCTTAGTCGCCTCATCATAAACCATCTTCGGCTTAACTACCCAGCCTACGAGTATACATGTAGCTATAGCTACTATAGGCATGAATATGTTGTTACTGATATAGTCAAGGATATCGAGTATCTGTGCTTTAGCGCCATTTGGAAGAGTAACCTCAAACTTGAATATGTTATAGCCAAAGCATACTACCACGCCTATGATAAGCGCAAGCAAAGTCTCGATAACTGTAGCCTTGCTTCTGCTCATCTTGGTCTTATCCATAAAACTTGACACAACTGCCTCAAGAACAGACATACCACTTGT
>AUXO011409408.1_pt1 | contig 13985 bp, 13 predicted proteins | sample 768731 | NCBI WGS metagenome assembly AUXO01 (sample SAMN02715735, study PRJNA202380) | gut metagenome | biome: sheep rumen | host: Ovis aries | place: New Zealand: Palmerston North | reverse complement strand
ATGGAATATATCTGTGAATTACTTGGAAGAGAAGGATTATATAACAGGTCTCTTGTAGATGAGGATTCTAAGGAATTTAAAGACTATATTAATGGTAATACAAGTCTTAAATCATTTCTTCAGTATCTTATAAGTGTTGAAGCGATTGATGTTTCTTCCATTGAAGAACAGGATAAGTATTATGATTCAGATGAGATCTATAATATCTTAGTGGACTATATCGTTAAGTATCTTGATAAGGATGAAACCTTCGGGGATGATGTAATTACCAGCCTTATCAGAGAAGGAAGCATCTCAGGAGATGATGTTGTTAATCTTTTGTATGAGCAGAAAGTTCTTTCCTTAGATGGAGACGCAGAATATGCTTCATTTCAGAATGGAGAATTCGGTGCTTATACATTTATGATTAAAAAAATCACAAAGCTTGATATTACTCCTGCAATGCTAGCCCTTGATCCATGTTCTGGCTCTATAATAGTAACGGATCCAAAGAATGGTGAGGTCAGGGCTTTGGTTAGTTATCCAGGTTTTGACAATAATAAACTGACTAATCAGATTGACTCAGCTTATTATTCAAAATTATTAAAGGATAAGACTGCGCCTTTCTATAATAAGGCAACCATGATGAGAACAGCTCCAGGTTCTACATTTAAGATAGTATCAACTGTTGCAGGTGTAAACGAAAATGTTCTCGGTATAGATGAAGAAATTAAGGATATGGGTATATTCGATAAAGTATATACAAAGCCAAGATGCTGGATATATGCTGCAGGCGGTGCAACCCATGGAACTCTTACAATTCCTTACGCTATTGATAATTCATGTAACTATTTCTATTATGAGGTAGGTTACAGACTTGCCAGTGTTTCAGGAACATACGACGATAGTGTTGGACTTGCAAAGATCAATAAATATGCAACTGAATTTGGACTTGATGCCACCAGTGGTATTGAATTAGATGAGATATCACCTAATCTTTCAGATAATGACGCTGTTACAACAGCCATTGGTCAGGGACATAATCTATATGCACCGGTTCAGCTGGCAAGATATGCCACAACCATTGCAAATAGTGGAACGGCCTATAATCTTACTTTATTAAGTAAAGTAACTGACTATGAAGGACAGCTTATCCGTGAAGGAACTCATACAGTTCATTCTGAGGTAAATGTTTCACAGCCTTTATGGAATGCAATCCACGAAGGTATGCGACTTGTTGTAACTGACGACTTAAAGTCCACTGAGATAATTAACGGGATAAAGGTTGAAGTAGCAGGAAAGACTGGTACAGCTCAGGAAAGTGAAGATAAGCCGGAGCATGGTCTTTTCATATCATATGCACCTTATTCTGATCCGGAGGTTGCCGTAACAACTGTAATCCAGAATGGATACAATTCCGCAAATGCAGCGGAACTTACCGGATTTATATATGCTTATTTATATGATAAAGACGCCCTTACACGTTACTCAATAAATGGTAATGGTAATGCATCAGACTAACTTTTTTACTATTATTTTACTGACTTGATTAGAGGAATTATATGTTTAAGAAATATAAACTTAGAAATTACAATTTCATGCTTCTTATTTCTGTTATAGCGGCTATGTTAGTTGGGGTAGTTGCCATTAATGCTGCCGATAGTTCCTATACAAAGAAACAGGCCATTGGTATAGTGGGAGCTGTAGTTATAATGGTATTTGTATCATTTATCGATTACCATTTTGTATGTCGCTTCTTTATACCGCTTTATATTATAAGCGATACACTTCTTTTGGCAGTTCTCTTGTTCGGTGACGGTGTTAACAATGCTGTAAGATGGTTTACCATTGGAGGACTTACTTTCCAGCCATCTGAACTGACTAAAGTTTTAATGATAATATTTATGGCAGAGATGCTTAGAAGATTCAAAGAAAAAGAAGCAATAAATTCTCTTAGATGTATAGCTTTATTCTTTATGTCTATTGGAATTCCTATTCTTCTTATTTATAAACAGCCGGATCTTTCTACAACAATCTGCTTTACTTTTGTAATGCTTATAATGCTTTATCTTTCAGGTTTAAGTTATAAGATAATAGGAGTAGCAATACTTATTTTAGTACCTGTAACCGGAACATTTATATGGTATATCCAGCAGCCTAACCAGAAGCTTTTATATGCTCACCAGGTTCAGCGTATTCTTTCATTTATCTATCCTGCCAAATATGCAGAAGAAAATGTACAGCAGCTTAACTCAGTTATGGCCATCGGTTCAGGTAAATTAGGCGGAAAAGGACTTTTATTACAGAATTCCAAGTCCACAGTTGCTTCATCAAAACTGGTTTCAGAACAGCAGACAGACTTTATCTTTTCCATAATCGGAGAGGCTACCGGTTTTGTTGGAAGTGTAATTGTTGTTGGACTAATTCTTCTTATAGTGTTACAATGTATACGAATAGCTAGGCGTTCCAAAGATACCTGTGGAATGCTCCTTAGTGGAGGCGCTGCAGGATTAATAGGATTTCAGTCCTTCATCAATATTGCTGTTGCGACTGCTTTTATACCAAATACCGGCATTCCGCTGCCATTTATAAGTTATGGACTAACGTCCTTACTTACAATTGCAATCCTGATTGGAATAGTACTAAATATAAGCTTGCAGAAAAAACAATTTTAGGAGGTATTTGACTACATGAATATTGTACTTATTGCACATGATCCAAAGAAAAAATTAATGCAGAATTTTTGCATTGCCTACAGAGGTATCTTAAAAAATCATAATCTTTTTGCAACATCTACAACTGGAAGACTTGTTGAAGAAGCTTCAGGTCTTCAGGTTCATAAATTCCTTGCCGGACATCTTGGTGGTGTTCAGCAGATTGCTACTCAGATAGAAAGCAATCAGATGGATTTAGTTATTTTCCTTCGTAATCCAATGGATCATATCACACCTGATAATGATTTTCTTAATATTTCAACACTTTGTGATATCCATAATATACCTCTTGCATCAAACCTTGCATCAGCAGAACTTATGATCAAGTCTCTTGAAAGAGGAGATCTTGACTGGAGAGATTTATATAAGCATTAGTAAAGGTTTTCTTTAAAAGGGGATAAATTTTTGAGATACGGACTTTTATATATGGGGATTCTTGTTATTGCAGCAATCCTCACTATTTCAATATGCTATAAAAAGAATCAGGTTTTTAGTGATGGTTACAACAGTACCATCTCTGTAACATCTGATTCAAATTCCGATGTGAGAAGACCATCTTTATATGGATTTTCGAGATACAGAGCATCAGTAGGTTTAGATGAAGAAATAAATGCTTCTAACTTTGAAAATACTTACTGTGCTTTAATGATAAATAATGAAACCAATGGAGTCATTGTTAGTCATAATGCCAACAAAAGGATTTATCCTGCAAGTATGACAAAACTTATGACTTCTATTCTTGTGGCTGATGCTATTGAAAGTGGAAAGATCAGCCTTGATGATGAGGTTACCATCACTCATGATATTACTTTCAGAGAAGATGGTGCCATGAAGAGCGACCTTACAAAAGGATGTAAGATCACTGTAAGAAATCTTCTTTCAGGACTGATGATCTGTTCTTATAATGATTACTGTGTCATTTTAGGAGAATTAGTGGCAGGAGATTTACCTACATTCATTGAAATGATGAATAGCAAAGCTTATGAAATAGGAGCTACAAATTCTCATTTTATGAACCCTCACGGGCTTGATGAACATGGTCATTATGTTACTGCTTATGATATGTATCTTATTATCAATGAAGCAGAAAGACATGAGATACTTAGAGAGATAGATCAGTATAAGACATATACTTATTCATATATTGATTCCTATGGTGATAAGGTAGAGGAAACAATTACTCCTACCAATGAATTTCTTTCAGAGAAGTCAACACTTCCTTCTAATATTGAAATCGAGGCCTGGAAAACAGGTACCACCGGAGGAGCAGGACATTGTCTTTCTATGATCTGTAAAATAAACGGAGTCAGTTATTCATTTGTATGCTGCGATGGTGATTCTACAGAGAATCTGTACAATGCATATTCTCAGATGTTTAACATGGCTAAATAAACAGGGGAAAACATGAAATCTAGCAACAATAAGGTAACGTCCATTACCAAAAAGGTAAAATTTAATGCAGCTTCAATATTATTCGTTGTTATTTTATTTTATATAATTGCCCAGATGGTTATGTCACTTAGAAAACATCCGATAACAACTTATAAAGTAAGCTCATCAGACGTAAATGATAATATAAACTGCACAGGAATCGCTCTTAGAAATGAAACTTTGATAAAGGCCGATAAAACCGGTTATCTTGTTTATTTCTTAAGAGATAATGATAAGGTTGCTAAAGGCGGCGCGGTCTGCACTATAGACGAAACCGGAGCTATCGTATCAACTATTTCTGAGACAAAAACAAAGGCTGAAACAGTTTTTTCTTCAAGTGATTATCTTTCAGTAAGAAGTACTATAGATACATTTAAAGATACCTATTCTGATTCTAATTTTTCTTCAGTCTACAATTTTGAAGCAACCATACAGGGAAAAGTTCTGGAGCTTTCAAATGAGATAATGATGAAAAATTATAATGCTCAGTCTGATACAGTTAAGAATGCAGTATCTAATATGACATCTCCAGAAAGTGGAGTGGTATTATTCTATACTGACGGATATGAAAGCTATACTCCTGATACTTTACCGGATGATGCTTTTTCTGTATCTGGTTATAAGAAAAAAGCTTATAAATCTGGTGACATTATAAATGCCGGAGATACAGTCTATAAGGTTGTTACAGATGAAAAATGGAATTTAGTCTGCAATCTTACTTTTGAGCAGGCAAACGCAATCCTTGAAAAGTCAAATCAGAGTACCAGCCAGTCCAGAATAACATTTAAGATTAATAATTCTGATTTCGATATTACAACTAACTATGATCTTATACAGAAAAAAGATGGATATTTTCTTGTCCTTCCAATTTCCAAATATCTTATAGATTATGCAGATGAGAGATTCTTAAATGTAAGCATAAAACTTAATGCATATGACGGACTTAAGGTTCCTAATAAGTCACTTGTTAAAAAGGAAGCATATAAGATTCCTAAAGAATATTTCACCCGTGGTGGGGATGAAGCCGAAGCAAATAAGCTTCAGGTTTACAGATATAATGAAGAAGGAAATAAGGAAGCTGTTCAATTAGAACCAAATATTCTTAAATCCGATGATAAGTGTTATATCGTGGATAGAAGTATCTTCAAAGACGGTGATGCCATAATAAGAATGGATTCAAATGAAACAGTAGTTCCTGAAGCTCTTGAAAGAACTGAAGTTCAGGGAGTTTATCTTGCAAATAAAGGATATGCTGAATTTAATATCGTAACCATAGTTAATGAAGGTGAAGAATTCACCATGATACAACGTGGCGAAAATATCAATGAATATGACAATATTGTAATGGATGCTTCTGAAGTTACTGATTATCAGAAGTTATTCTAAAAGTAAGTTTTGAAGGGAAGTATCAAAGTGGTAACAGATAATTATAAAGAAGTTGAAGCCAGTGTTACTTTGGCTTGTAAAAAAGCAGGAAGAGATCCAAAGGAAGTACTTCTTATTGCTGTTAGTAAAACAAAACCTTTATCAGATATAGAAGAATTAATTAAGATTGGTGTCAGAGATTTTGGTGAGAATAAACCACAGGAACTTAAAGCAAAGTTTGAAGAAGTTTCAACTCCTGTAAATTTCCATCAGATAGGACATCTTCAGACCAATAAAGTTAAGTATATTGTAGATAAAGCAGTACTTATTCATTCAGTTGATTCATTTCATCTGGCAGAAACAATTGAAAAAGAAGCCGAAAAACGAAATATGGTTGTAAATGTACTTATTGAGGTTAATATTGCCGGTGAAGAATCAAAATTTGGTGTTAAAAAAGAAGAAACTGAAGGTCTTATAAGAGAGATTGCTGTCTTACCTCACGTTAAGATAAAGGGACTTATGACCATTGCTCCATTTGTTGAAAACCCTGAGGACAACAGGCTGTACTTTAGGGAGATGAAGCAATTATTACTTGACATAAAATCTAAAAACATAGATAATGTTGACATGGAAACGCTGTCTATGGGCATGACAAATGACTATAAGATAGCCATTGAGGAAGGTTCAACTATGGTTCGTGTTGGTACAGCCATATTTGGAGAGAGAAATTACGCAGTATGATTTTTACTAGTTTTAAATAATAATGATTGGAGAAAAAATATAATGGGAAAGGGAAAGAATAGCTTTCTTGGAATTTTCAGAGTTGACGATTCAGATCAGGATTTCGATGAAGAAGATGATGATGTATTTGATGATGACTATGATGAAGAAGATTCAGATGAATCTGCTTTTAGCGGCATAGGTTCTTTTTTTGCGAATAAAAAGAAGGAGAAAGAGGAGAAAAAAGCAAAAACTCCTAATAATTTTACTCCTAAGATTGCTGAAAGTCCTAAGAAGGAAACAGCTTCATCATATGCACCAAGGACTGCGCCATCATTTAATAATAATACAGGTGTTTACCAAAACCCTGTAACAGGCAATACAGTTCAGACTAGAAAACCGATGGTTAAACCTACTAGATCAGTTAATCATAATGAGAATTTAGTATCAATGAATAATCAGAGGAGATCAGGAGGTGTGCCAATGAATGAAGTTTTTGTTATTAAACCAGTAGCTTTTGATGATGCTCAGACTGTATCAGACGATCTTAAGGCTGGTAAGACCATCATCATTAATATGGAAGGTGTTGAAGTTGAGAGTGCTCAGAGAATTATCGATTTCATCGGTGGTGCTTGTTACGGTCTTGGGGGAGATCTTGAAGCAATTTCTTCAAATATTTTTATTGCAGCACCTAACAATATTGAAATTACAGGTGATTTAAGAAGTGAAATAATAAATGGTGCTCTTTCACCATCACTTAAAATCTAATATACACTATGGGGTATTTTGTTAATGTTAACACCAGTAGATATACAGCAGAAAAAATTTAAAGTTGGGCTTGGTTATGATAAGAAGGATGTAAATAAATTCTTCGAGGAAGTATATGAAAGCTATGCAGCTTTATATAGATCCAATGCCGAGTTGAAAGAAAAGGTCATTAATTTTAATGATCGTCTTCAGCATTACAAGACTACTGAGGAAAATCTTCAGAAGTCTTTACTTCTTGCTGAAAAAAATTCAGAAGAATCAAAGTCCAATGCTGAACGTGAAGCTAAGGCTATGGAGCTTGAAGCAAGAAGCCGTGCAGAACAGATTGTTAAGCAGGCAACTATAGATCTTAAGAACATGAATCTTCAGATGGATGAGCTTAGAGATCATTATGCTGAATATAAATCTAAATTTGCAGCTTTACTTAAGGAAGAATTTGAATTCCTTGGTATTAAAGATTTTGATACAGATATGTATATAGATCCTAAATATACCGAAAGAAGAAAAGAACAGGCCAGACGTGCAGCAGAGGCTGCTGAAGAAACTAAATCATTTAATAATCATAATAATGGTCCTGATATCAGCAATTCTTCTAAGGTTTATGGTTCTGTTCTTGGAGGAGAGGGAATTGATCCTTTCCACTCAAATAAAGAAAGCAGATATGAAAGTTCTTATACATCATCTGTCGGAAGAGAGTCATCTTTTAAATCTAATAGCAGTTTTAAACAGTCATCCAAGGAAAAGAAACACAATAAGTATAGTGTGAATTCTGATGATGAGGGGGCTGGCCCCTCGTTTCGAGGGGGATTTAGTGAAGATGAGAAGATAAATCTTTTCAGAAATGAGAGAAAAAAACAGGAAGAAGCTGAAAGTAGAATGAAAAATGATACTGCCAGCCGTATAAATCCTGATAATAATAAGATTTTTACAACCGAAACAAAGAAGGCTGAAGAAAAGAAAGCCGAAGAAATAAAAACTGAGGAAAAGAAGGTTGAAGATACTCCTAAGTTCTCAGATTTTGTAAAACCAGGCCCTAAGGTTCAGCGTGAAAAAACAAACGAACCTATTGAGGAATCTGTAAATACAGAAGAATCAACTGCAACTACAGAAACTGTTGTGGAATCACAAGAGACTATCGAACCAACAGTTGAATCTGTAGAAGACAGAGGTACTGTGACTAACGCCACTCAGATTGAAACAGAATCTTCTCTTGGTGATTCAGTTGAATTTGAAACAGTTTTCAACGAAGCTGTAGATAAGGCAAAAACTAATGATTCTTTAGATGATGATGATGATTTCATTTTCACTTAAAGAGTACCATTTTAAGGAGAATAAATATGAATGACAGATTATCAGTAAACGTAAATGGTTCTTTTGCTTACGATATTACTTATAATAAGGGCTTTGATGATCTGGCATCTTTTCTAAGTACATATGACCCTGCCTCAGGGAAAAAAGTCTGTGTTGTATCAGACTCTAAAGTAGCATCCTTTTATTTGGATGCTATTTTACGTATTACAGAAAAGCACTGCAGAAAAGCTATAAGTTTTGTATTTCCCGAGGGAGAGCCTAGCAAAAATTTAAATGTAGTTCAGCAGCTTTATACAAAGCTTATTGAGGAGCATTTTGACAGAAGAGATTTACTTATTGCTTTAGGTGGAGGAGTAGTAGGGGATCTTACAGGCTTTGCAGCAGCAACATATCTTAGAGGAATAGACTTTCTTCAGATTCCTACAAGTCTTTTGGCAGATGTGGATTCTTCCATTGGTGGAAAAACTGGAGTGGATTTTGACAGCTATAAAAATATGGTTGGGGCATTTCATATGCCAAAACTTGTATATATCAATATAGATACCATGGATACTCTGGATGAAAGGCAGTTTAATTCCGGTATGGCAGAAGTGGTTAAATCTGCCCTTATCAGAAATTACGATTTCTTTGATTTTCTTAAAGATAATACAGACCTTATTAAATCCAGGGATAAAGATATAATAAGAGAAATGATATACCAATGTAATATCATTAAAAAGAATGTAGTTGAGATAGATCCAACAGAGAAAAAAGAGAGAGCTCTTCTTAATCTTGGACATACCTTGGGCCATGCTATTGAAAAGTACATGAACTTTAAAATGCTTCATGGTGAATGTGTTTTTATTGGCACTGTTATGGCAGGGATCATTTCAAAAAATAAGGGTCTTATAAATGAGGAAGATTTAAATTCCATCACAGAACTTATCAAAAAATTTAATGTTCCTAAACTTCCTTTAGATTTAGATTACCATAAAATTATTATGTATACTAAAAATGATAAAAAGGCCATTGGTAATAAAATTAAATTTATTTTACTTAATTCTATCGGTGAAGGAATCATATCTACAGATGTTACAGAAGAAGATATGCTGATTTCCATAGAAGAATATATGAAGAACTATAATTAATCGGACGGTAACTTATTAATGAGTGTTAAAAAGAAAAATATAATCGTAGCTATATTGATAATCATTTCAAATGTGATTATAGATCAGATTACTAAGGCTTTAATAGTAGGTAATATGAAGCTTCATTCAAGTATCCCTCTTATTAAGGGAAAGAATGGAAGTATCTTCGAACTTAATTATATCCATAATAAGGGAGCTGCCTGGGGTATATTTTCAAAGCAGACAGCACTTCTTACTATTATTTCAATAATTGTCATGACTGCAGTAGGTTATGTATTCTGGAATATCAAAGAAGCAAGAAAATTCCGTATTCTCAGAATATCTATAGCACTTCTTATTGGTGGTGCCATAGGAAACATGATAGATAGGATAAGACTTCATTATGTAATTGATTTCTTATATTTCAGACTGATTGATTTCCCAGTATTTAATTATGCAGATATCTGTGTAACAGTTGCTTTATTTTTAATTATCTTTAGTATGATCTTTAAATATAAAACAGATGATTTTGATGTCTGCCTTGGGGACAAAAAATATGATGAAAAAACAGATACTTATGTATCCGTTCGTGAGAAGAAATAATGGAAAATAAAGAAACAAATCATATATCTATAACACCTGAAGATGACGAGATAGATATCCGTCTGGATAAATTCCTTTCTATGGAATTAGAGGATTATTCCAGATCATTTCTTCAGAATCTTATTAAACAGGGTAAGGTAAGTGTTAACGGTAAATCTATTAAGAACTCATATAAGCCGAAATCCGGCGATTTTATTGATATAGAGATACCGGAACCTGAAAATCTTGTTATAGAGGCCGTAAACATCCCTCTTGATATCATTTACGAAGATGATGACATCCTTATAGTAAATAAACCTCAGGGAATGGTGGTTCATCCAGCTCCCGGGCATATTGATGACACATTAGTAAATGCCATTATGTATCACTGTAAGGATTCCCTTTCTACTATAAATGGAGTAAGTCGTCCTGGTATAGTCCATAGGATTGATAAGGATACCAGCGGACTTCTAGTAATCTGTAAAAATGATAATAGTCATAGAGAATTATCAAAGCAGTTTGCAGTGCATTCCATTAATAGAGTTTATTCAGCAATATGTTATGGTCATTTTAAAGAGGAAGAAGGGACCGTTGATAAACCTCTGGCTCGTGATAAAAATGACAGAAAGAAAATTGCAATAACCGAAGGCGGCAGGCGTGCTGTAACTCATTACAGATTAGAAAAGAACTTAAAAAAAGATTTTTCATATATAAAATGTAAACTTGAAACCGGACGTACACACCAGATCAGAGTTCATATGAAATCTTTAAATCATCCATTACTTGGAGATCCAATCTACGGGCCAAGTAAATGTCCATATAATCTGAATGGCCAGTTACTTCATGCAGGCACATTAGGATTTATTCATCCAACCACAAAGGAATATATAGAATTTCATTCAGAACTTCCGGATTATTTCCAAAAGATGCTTAAATTACTTGATAATGATTAATTATAAGCTACCTGATTTATATAAAAAGAGGGTAGCTTATCTAAATATATTTATTCGTGAAACCATAGTTTTGCGAAAAAATGTTGCAGAAATAATCCCTAGATGTTAGTATATACTCTGGGAGGTTTTTATGGAAGAATCAAATTATCTAAGACAATTAAAAAAAGATCAAACTCTTCAGCTTAGAGAAATCACATCCGAGCTTCCTAAGTATGTCTCTGGATTTTTTCGAAGCATTGAAGAAACAACTCAGCCTCGTACCCGGATTGGTTATGCATATGATATTAAATATTTCTTCGAATATATGATTGAAACTAATCCAACATTAAAAGGAAAAACCACAAGGGATATTGATATATCTACATTAAATTCCCTTAATGCGGCTGATTTTGAGGAATATCTTGAGTATCTATCATATTATGTAAGAAATGGCCGTGAATACCAGAATGATGCCCGTTCAAAGAAAAGAAAGCTTTGCGCCTTACGTGTATTCTTCAAATACCTTTATATGAATGATCTTATTCAGGAAAATGTTACCGAAAAGGTTAAAACCCCTAAGATCCACGATAAAGCAATTATTCGTATGGAAACCAATGAAGTGGCTGATTTTCTTGATAACGTGGAATTCGGCACAGGACTTACTGATAGACAGCTTAAATTCCATGAAAAGAATGAAAAACGTGACTTAGCGCTCCTTACTTTGATGCTCAGTACAGGCATCCGTGTATCTGAATGTGTAGGCCTTAATATTAATGATATTGATTTTGATAATTCTCGTATTAAAGTCATTAGAAAAGGTGGAAATGAAGCATTTGTTTTCTTTTCAGATGAAGCTGAAACGGTTTTAAAGGATTATATCAAGTTACGTAATGAGATAATCCCAAAACAAGGCTCTGAAGAAGCTTTATTTCTTTCTTCGCAAAGAAGCCGTCTTACAGCAAGATCTGTGGAAAACCTTGTTAAAAAATACGCCCGGATCACTACTCCATTAAAACATATTACGCCACATAAATTAAGGAGTACATACGGTACGGCGCTTTATCAGGAAACGGGTGATATTTATCTTGTGGCTGATGTTCTTGGGCATAAGGATGTAAATACCACAAGAAAGCATTATGCAGCTATGAATGAGGATAAAAAACGAAGAAATCGTAATGTGGTAAAACTTCGTGAAAATGACTAAATATTTTGAGAAAAATCTATTTTATATATAACATTAGAAATGTTATAATGAAAAGGATGTTGTGTAGGTAAATAACATGGATAAAATAAAAAAACTAAAAAGAAAGTATCTTCCCAACTATGCATTAAAAGCAATGATCCTAGCCCTTGCGGTAAATTTTATTGGATATAACGGAGTTAAGTTCCTTATTCCTTATTTAAAGCTTAAAGACTTTTCTTTTGGCTTTGAGGAATCAATTCCATTTCTTCCAATCTTTATTTATATCTACCTTGGAGCATTTGCTCAATGGATCATTGGATATTTAAGAGTTGCAAGACAGGAAAAATCTTTTGTATATGAAACTATCAGTGCTGAGATTTATGCAAAGATCATATGTATCATTTGCTTTATATTCTTACCTTGTACTTTGGCAAGACCTGATATAACTGCAACAGATTTTACATCACGTTTAACAAACTGGATGTACAGGATGGATTCACCATATAATCTGTTTCCTTCGCTCCATTGTCTTGAAAGCTGGTTCTGTGTAAGAACTGCATTTATGGGAAAGAATTACTCAAAAACATATAAGATTATATCCATCATATTCACATTGCTTGTATTTATCTCTACTCTTGTTTTAAAACAGCATGTTTTAGTAGATGTATTTGCAGGTGTGTTGGTTTATGAGATTGGACTTAAAATAGCAAAAAGGAAACCTATATTTAAATGAAAAAGAAAGTAATGTGGCAATTAGTTTCTATAGCCATTGCTTTGCTTACTATTCTGGCTGTAATGTCCCAAAGTGGAAATATGTCGCTTAGTACGCTTAAGCAATCCCTTGAAGGAGCTAATCCAGTTTATTTATTTTTGGCTGTCCTTTCTATGTTGGGTTTTATAGTATTTGAAGGGGAAGCTATTTTAGTAATCATTAAAAGTACTGGTTATAAAAGAAGTCATTGGCAGGGTCTTTTATATAGCTCGTCAGATATTTATTTTTCGGCTATTACTCCTTCAGCCTCTGGAGGACAACCGGCAAGTGCCTTTTTTATGACAAAAAGCGGCGTGCCACTTAGTGTAACCACTGCTGCTCTTCTGCTTAACCTGGTAATGTATACAGCAGCAATCCTTGTTATAGGAGCTGTATGTATCATCTTTCAGCCATTTACCTTCCTGAACTTCCATGTTCCGGGAAGAATATTTATCATCATTGGTTATATCGTAATAGCCTTCCTTGGTAATACATTCTGGCTGATGTTAAAAAAGAAGAAATTATTAGAATCTATGGTGGTTAAATGTCTCAGATTCTTAAAGAAGATTAAAATATTAAGAAGAACAGACAATAAAGTCATCAAATTTAAAAAGAAAATGGATAATTACGCAGAAGCTGCAAGACAGATGTCAGGTCAGACACGCACACTTTTTTTGGTATTCTTATTTAATCTTCTGCAAAGATTATCACAATTAATGGTTCCGGTGTTTATGTATCTCGCTCTTGGGGGTAAGAAAGATAATGTATTCACTCTCTGGGTTACACAAAGCCTAGTAACCATCGGTTCAAATTGTATGCCGATTCCTGGAGGAATGGGTGTTACAGACTACCTGATGTTAGATGGTTTTGGAAAGATCATGACTTCTGATGCAGCTTCACAGCTTGAATTACTTAGTCGTAGTCTTTCATTCTACATTTGTGTACTCATTTGTGGATTAACAATGTTGATCGGATACATTCAGATTTTAAGGAGAGAGAAGAAAAAATGATAGGTTATTTTAATTATACAGTTTGGCTTACATATTTATCACTTTTATCAGCTGTTTCAGGCATTATAATATCACTCTATGGTATGGGACATCCATATTTAGGTATGTATTGCCTTATGTTCAGTGGTTTATG
>AUXO011596758.1_pt1 | contig 13989 bp, 8 predicted proteins | sample 768731 | NCBI WGS metagenome assembly AUXO01 (sample SAMN02715735, study PRJNA202380) | gut metagenome | biome: sheep rumen | host: Ovis aries | place: New Zealand: Palmerston North | reverse complement strand
AATGAAGTTAAAGGTGTTCAGCAGCAGGTTGTCGATATGTGCGACGGCTGTCTCGAGATACCTCAATACGGCACGAAGCACAGCCTGAACGTCAGCGTCACAGCCGGCATCGTGCTTTGGCATCTGTCTGAGAAGAAATGATATTTTGGTGTTTCAACACATATTATATTTTAATGTTCCAAAACATAGAGTTTATGACTGCGTACACCATTGGTCGTGATGGGTACTGCTGAGTCGTGTACAAAGTCAGATAGGTGTCGACTTGCTACAGCTCGAGACACTCCAGTGAGGATTGCATAGTCACTGAGTCGCATGAATCCGTGGTCGTTAATGTAGTCGACAGCAAGTCGGATGCGTTGTTCCCTTGTTAGAGTTGAACGATGAATATGGGCTGTTCCGCCTGGTTCACGATAAAGCTGACACTTATTGTCTATGTCGCTTATCATGTGTTTTGCGGCACGAAAGTGAATGGATTTAATTGCGATGCTTCGGGCATTTGGTTCGGGAGTCTCGCTTTCCCCGTTGTCGGCAACAACCATTGACTTTTCGTTTCTCAATCCGATACCAAGCGAGAAAGTTCCAAATTCGTCGATGCTCACGGTGTGACCGCTTGCAAGTGATTCTTTTATTGCTTCTATCAGGTTGAAAACGATGCCCATAACCTCTCCTTCGCCAAGTGCGCGATAATGACTCCGCACCTTCTTCGCCAGCATCTCCAGCGTGACGCTGCCCTCGGAACGTATCTCGTAGCGGAACATACGCTGCCCCGTATTGTTGAGGTCCGTTATTTCCCGTTTGTAATAGTATGGCATAATCTCCTTTTTTTAGTGTTGTGTTATTAGAATTCAAGTGCCGCAAAAATATATAAAACACGGGTAATTTCCAAATTTAGGACGAGAAATATTTGTTTCACGGCAGGAAATTATAACTCTTCGACGAGAGATGTAAGTTCCTCGACATGAAAGTCAGAAATATTGAAATACGTTAAGAAAAAATAAGGGAAAAGGATTGTTTTGTCAAAAGAAATTGCTATATTTGCATGCAAAAGTCAAACATATAATCAGAAAAAGAGATGTTTAAAGTCATCATAAGCGAGACAATTTACAATCAGATAGTCAGTGTAGAGGGGAAAAAAGAGAAAAAGGTGCGTTCCTATCTTTACAAACTGATGCATCAGCAACCTATTGTTAAGCTTTCTGCCGCTGAAACAGACCATTTGAAAAGTCATCCCGAAGAAGTCCTGAAGAATCCTTCGTCGCTTTATGTGCTGGATGTAACCCATTCAGAGGCATTGAGAATACAGAATGCATATGGGGTCTTGTGCCTGAGTAGCGATTCATTGCAGATATCTCCGCTGATTGATATAAACGACATACATGTTCCCGAACCGAAGAAAAAGAAGGGAAGAGGATGGGATTCAGTGCTCGACAGTGTAGAAAACCTGCCTTCTAATGCCTTGCTAATTTCAGACCGTTACCTCTTTAGCTTCAGAAGTTCTGATGCAGGAGACGGGCTCATCAACATCCGAAACATCCTAAATGAGTTGCTTCCACATCAGTTCGAAGGTAATGATTATCACGTTACAGTCATTTTCGACAAAGATAAGATACACGACTCATATTCGTTCGACGAGATTGTTATCAAGTTATATAACATCACGCAGCAGCTCGGAAGAACCTATCCAATAATGTTGGAGGTGTTGGGCATCACCGAAGAATGCAGCATTTACCTTAACCTGCACAGCCGTCGCATCATTTCGAACTACTATTTCGTAGAGGCCAGCCATAAACTCGCAGCCTTCAACAAGGAGAATGAGGGAACGGTTCAGCAGACACTCATACCTTTCGCTCTGTTTACGGAAGGCAGCCTAAACGGAATATCAGCCTCGCCACTTGAATCTATTAACCAGACACTAACGGCTATCAAGGAGTTCCACAAAACCATCTCCTCAAATAAAAGTCATAATGACTATGTCTATGCGGTCAACGGCAAACGCATGGAGAAGTGTATGGGAATAAGGAATAGATTAATAAAGTAGCGTCTTGACTTTGGGCACAGACACTTTGAACTCTATCCCATTGCGGTACTTACCACCTGCTTTAATGCTGTGATGTGGAGCGTCTCCAAACAAAAGAACCTTCACTTTGTTGTTGTCTTGGTGATTAAGCACAATACCGCCTTTAACCTGCCAATGCAGTTCGGCGACATTGTCTGTTCCCAAAGCTTTAATCCAAGACCCGTCTTGCTTAAGATGTACAGACTTTCCTCCCACCATTTCCTCACAAAGAAAACGTGTCATCACCGGCATAATAGTGTCGTTGAAATAAGGGGAAAGCGCTCTGTTGGCATCCAGATGCAGGCTGTGTTTGCCACCATCAACCTTATATAAGTAACTTTTCATCCCCAAAGACTTAGCTTTTTTGTGAATTAGGGAAGAGCCATAAACAGGATTGAACATCCATTCGTTGAAAGATTTTCCACCGTCCAGTAAATCACGCCCTATTTCAGCGATGGGCTTTATCAGTTTAGGAAGATTGATAATCATGGAATCGACATAAGACTCAAGCACATTGTTGAAAGGATAACCATAGCCGAAAGGAACAATTCGGTCGGCATCTCCATGGAAAGAAAGAATGTCTGTTTGGCGAGAGTTCTTTAGAATCTCCAAAGACTGGACAGCCCCCCACATATTTACAACTGCCTTGATTCGAAAAGGTTGGGAAAGAGAGTCGCTCACAGCATTGATGCTGCCAAGATCAGAGTCCAATCCTAAAGTCTTATTCACCTTATCTGCATCAAAGTCTAAATCAAGACCTATTAAACGAGCTCCTGATGTAACAGCTCTGATTCCTGTGGTCAAAGGATAAGACAGCCATTTGCGAATACCACTCTTCCTTGTTGTTTCAGGACGGTCTTTATCACGCATAAAGGCAAGATTCAATGCCGCAATGGCACCAGCACTATTGCCTGCAACAAAGATTTTAGTGGTGTCGATGTTATATTCTTTGGCTTTGCCGAGCATATAGCAAACAGCAGCATGGGCATCCTGCAAGGCACGATAACCAGCACGGTCTACATCTGCTGCAATAGGTACGAACCCAAGACGATAATTGATGGAAGCCACCACATAGCCTCGCTTTGCAAGATACCGCCCCATTTCCTGTAGGCCGATATCTCTCTTGTCTCCATTATAGAACGCTCCACCATGTATAAGAAGCAGCAAGGGATGTTGTTCCTTCTTCGACGAGCCCTTTGGACAATAGATATCAAGGTCGAGGTCTAAATTTTCTTTGGTAGTCAATTCGCTTGCCCTGTTAGCATATATTGTAGCAAACTTTTCTCCTGTGTCGGGATAGGATGCCCAATAACCCTTCACATTCTTTGCGTACAATATCCCCTTCTCTATCCTTTCATTGTAACTGGGTTCTATGTATTGTGCCCTGAAAGGCAAGTCTTCCTCTTGACATAAAATGAAAGAAAAACCTCTCTTGTCAACTTCCCCTTCTATCCTGTCTGCCTTGATTGTAATCTTGTCAAGTTTTGTCTTCCGGTTAAGAATCCACAATTTGCCTTTCCCGCTTTTCCTTAATTCCAAAGTAAAAGAGACGGGAGAAGCAACTAGGTTTCCTTCGTCAAAATAGATGCGTCCCTTTACATTCCTATCTTCAATTCTGTCAATCATGGCGGCACAATCTCGACCTTGGAAAAAACCTGCATAAGGCCTGCCCGTTTTCAATTTCTTATATTCTACATTTCCGCAAGATGCTAATACAAGAAAGCAAAGCGTAAGGAGATAACTTATGTTTTTCATCGAACTATAAAGATATTGTTGTCTTTTTACTAGAAGTCTATGATGTTTATCTGTTTCTGTATTTATAAGAGATGAGTAAAACTCCAAAAGCGCAAATACCAACAATTATCCCTATACTTATCATTTGATGAGTAACGATAGGGAGGTTGAAGAAAAGAGGAACAACTTGAGCGATGGCTATGAGGAAGAGCAGTATTTCTGAGCTTTGTTGTAAGTACCTATTCTTACTTTGGTTTAGGCTATTAGTGAATACAATTAGATAATTCAGTTTTTGTTCTAAGTCTTCTATGTTTTTCCCAAGTTGACTGGATTCCACAATTGCCGAATAAATTCCGGATAGCCTGCTAGAATAGGTTGCGGAGATGCAGTTCTTAGATTCTATAAGTATTCTGTATGTCTCAATAATAGTATTATTAATGTCCTTTGAGCATTTATTGATATTGGTGATATAATTATTTAGGTCATTGTTTTGTGTATAGCAAAGATTCCATATCCTTTGAATAAGTACTTCTATGAGAGTCAAAGTAATATGATTTTGAATAAAAACATCTTTGCTCTTTGATAGTGATACTATAGAGGCCCATGTTACAAATGTCTTTTGTTCGCTGAAGAGGTCAACGTCCTTTATGTTTTTTAATATGTCTTTATTGATTTTTGTCTTGGATGAGTATAAACAGTTTGTACCTTGGGAAGACAACATATCATCCATGTTGATAACAGAAGGTTCAGCCAGGACTTTCAGGTGTTGTTCGCTGGATTGAACAAAGTTTTCGTCACAAACAGAGTAGAAGGTGAAGGCATAATTAATGCTGAGATCATGTTCCTTGTATCTTTCCAGTATTTTCATGAAAGGAAAAAGACTTTCATCTTCGGGATTATACTCTGTTACCCTTTTTACCAGTTCATTCTTTTTCGTCAAAGATTGATTAACCAAATCATAGTAATCATGATAATTAATGGCCCAAGTCAAAACTATCGTTAAAGTGTTTTCACAAAAAACGCATTGTATATCAGTATTGGAAGATGGAATATGATAGAATTCAAGAGCCATGACATTAATGTCCGGGATAGTCTTTAAGTTTATGACACCATTGTAGCTGTCGTAATCAAAAAGAATTCCCTGATTCTTGCAGAGGGTGATAATGTTATTTTTAGTTTCTGAATTCCTGAACTTAATAGGTACAACACTCGTGCAAAAGACATCCATAAATCAAATAATTTGCGATTTCCCTATATACCTTGCCAATATGATCCAAGCGGACTCCTGTGCAGCCGTATCTAGAATAGTTGAGCAATAGTCTTTAAGAACATAAGGGGTAATGTTATGTTCAAAAAGATCCACAGCACATTTCGTTACACAAATATCAGTTTCAAGCCCGCAAATATCTACTTCATCGATATCATTATTTTTGAGCAGACTAATAAAAGAGTCGTTTATACAAGAATAGATGTACTTCTCAATAACTACAACACCCTTTTTCGGCTTGAATGCCAATTCAACTTCATCAGTATTGGGAGAAAGACGATTCCATTTAATCAGCCTTCGATATGGTGAGTCAGGTAAATTAATAAACTTTGTAGCAATTACCATTTCATAATTATGCTGCAGTTTCTCCACAAGCGGCGGAATGTGTTTTGTCCTGTCATTGACAAATCCTTTTTGGACATCTACTATCAACAATGCTTTTTTCATGTATTATTAACTTTTATTTGTACTAGTTTTGCAGTAAAGAAAAAATATGTTTCTTCCTTTCGGTATGCAAATATACGGATTTATTTTCAAATACCATTACGAGTGAATGTTTTTTTCCCGCTACAGCGTGTTATGTTTGCCAACTAAGTTGCATGTGTATAGATTTGTCCTTTATAAGTATTTACGTTAAAAAAAATGTTTATTTTTGTGAAGGTAATAAAAAAAAGTGTATATTTGCACCTGATAGTATACAAATTTATCAAAAACAGAACGATTTAAACTACAAAAGATAGAAAAATAGTTATAATAACATTAACACAATATAATTATGAAAAAAGTATTGTTCCTTTTATTATTGACAGTATGTTCCATTCCAGTTCTGAATGCAGAGAATGCCAACAATCCCTATGTGCATTGCCTTGTCCTTGATAAGACAATGTCGATGACAGGACATGGAGGAACCAACATTTGGGCTGATGTGCAAAACTACTGTTATGAGTGGATTGACGGAATTCCTGAATCTTCAACTGTATTGTTCTATACTTTCGACAAAGACTTACACGGACCACAGAAATTTGTCATTAATTCTAATGACGATAAGCAGAAAATAAAGGATGTAATAGAAAACATAAAAGTTGACGGTACCAGGACATACATTTCGTCTAATCTGGAAAAAGTCGTAAGTCAGATAAAAAACGACTATCCCAAGTCGGAGTATAACAAGCGTATATATTTGTTGACCGATGGAATAGAGGAAGATCCAGTGGCAGACTTTGCCAAAGTTTTGCAGAATTATGGAAGTTGGAGAGGCGATTTCGACTATCTTTATTATGTTGATCTTCGCGATTTGGCTTCCGACGCGACAAAAAAAGTCATAGAAGAAACCCAGGGCGCTGAACTGGGAACTGGTTTTGCAAAATTTTTGACCATAAGCCCGATATTTCAGAAGGTTAATTGTCGCATAGGTGGAACATGTTCGTTTGAGCAACACTTTTTGGTATCCAACGACGCTCTGCTCTCTAGCATGTCGTTCGACTTAAAGATTGACTCTGTAAAGACCATTGGTGGCGTAAACATCGCGCCCAATATTGAGATAAAGCCTTCACGAAATATTGCCAAGCAACAAATGACTAAGATGGAAGAAGACAAGTATAAGGTACTATTTTCTATTGTATTTAATAATGATTCTTCGTGCGAATGTGACATCTATGTTGGTTTGTCAGGACGCAATCAAGGTAACAAAATAATTAATTTTGAACCAGCGGGATTCACCATCCAAGTAAGAAACAAACCAGCTCCAAAGGTAAAAGTTAAGAACGGAGGAGGATGGCATTAATCAAAACATCAACAATAATACAAATAAATATGAAAAAGAAAATTCTCATAGTGGTCTTGCTGTCGTTTGTTGGTATGACAGCATCTGCCGAAGTGTTGGAACATGGAAACACCCTTGTAAAAAGTCTTGAACTTGAATTCGACGACCAAGCCAAGGAAGATGATGTGTTCATCTCATGGGAGTTGAGCGGTGACTGGGACAAGTTTGACTACAACTTTTCGCAAGGCACTCTGGAAAATAATATTTTTACCATTCGAGCCAAAGAATACAAGGATTTCGCAAATGGGCACGATGGTATTGCATTGACAATAGAAGGCAAGAAAAAAACTAAAGAAGGCGAATACAATCTCTCAATGCACGTGACAGAAGTGTCCGACGATTTGGACTTTCCAAAAGATGCATTCAATGCAGATTTCCAAATAAATTATCTACTTCCGCCGCCTCCACCATTGTGGAAGCGTCTTCTCGTTCCTGCTATTATACTTGTTGTGTTGGCATTGTTTATCACATGGTTGCTAGACTATACAGCCAAGTTCCCCAGGGGATTGTTGCAGTTGGGAAGTAATACAGTGAAACTTAAAGGCAAGAAAACAATTTCTGTTAAGGATGAATTAAAGAAAATGGGTACAGAATTGCCCGAAGGCACAGAAATCGTTCTATGCAAGAAAAGATTCACCACATTCCAAGGTCCATGCATCAAGGAACTGAAGAATTGTGTATTGCAAAGCAATGGCGCACTCTTGACAAGAGGCAAGATTATGCGTCGGCAGCAGGAAGTAAAAGGACTAAAAGACTCAGCAGGTAAAGAAATAAGTATTCGTTATTGCTGATAATTAATATTTATAAGAATAATTTAATTAAATAAAATAATAAGAGTTATGGCAAAAGACATTTCAAAAACCCTAGTTGTGGGTATTGGCGGCACAGGCCAGACAGTGATTCGTGACATCAAGAAGAGACTATTGCGCACGTATGGAGAAGTTCCCAATTTGGTGAAGTTCTTGGAATTTGATACAGACCAAAGGAAGGATGAAGATGACACAGCTTTTTCATATTATTATAATGGCCAGGTATATAGTAATTTTAAATATCAAATTTCCGATCAAGAGTTTCTTCTTACACCTTTCCTCGGAGCAAAGTTGGCGGTTGATGATCCAATTTGTCGGGAAAAAATAAATATAGAGGCCTTTACCGAAGTTTCAGCTCGACTCAACAATAAAGGCGCAGGTGGATATCGTGTATGTGGCAGAACCATTTTCCTACAAAATTCAGCAGAAATAATAAATAAATTAAGAAGTACAATCAATGATCTTAAAAATACTGGTCTTACGGCTCAAGAAAAAGCAGAGCGCGGATATAATGTTATAAGTGGCAATATTAATGTCTTTGTAATTGCGTCTTTGGCAGGTGGAACTGGTAGCAGTGCCTTTATGGATATGTCTCGTATGCTACAGGTTGCAGGAATAAATGTTGATAATAACGTGGCAGCTGGAACTGACCAAATCTTTGGTATGTTTTTCCTTCCCAAGTTCTTTGAAGGAAAACCCAATACACAAAATATTCGCATCAACGCCTATACAGCTCTTTCCGAATTAGATTATACTTTAAACCTGAATGATACAAAGAAATATCCAGCAGGTTGTATAGAACTAGCAGAAGACAATCAGGATTATAAGGGGCAAGGTGGTATGAACAATGGTAAAAGAGTTGTTTATACAAGTGTATATCTTATTGACTCACTTACCAGTCGTTCTCAAGTCAATACATTCGATGAGGCTTCAAGCTATGTCGCTTCATTCATATCCGCATCAATTGCAGCAGATTCTAATGCAATTTCTGCAAGTTTTGCCAATTCAAACCATAAACTGAATACAGTTAAGGGTAAATACCAAAACTATAGTGGTATTGGCTATTGTGAACTTCGCTTCAATCGTCACGAATTGCTAAAATTCCTTTTGAACCGAAAACTTATTAAATTACTTGAAGAATACAAGGCAGGAGTCAGCATTCGAGCAAGCCAAATAGTAGAAGATTTTGTCAACACCAATGCTCTTAATGAAGGTATAAAGAGAGATTTGGAAGGTAATGACACTCGTTCGCAATTAAATCAACTTACTGATGCCATAATTAATATGACCGACCCCAAGTTCGGTAATATTTATATGGCCGCCGTGGAAACCGGTAAGAAAGCGGCTGAGGAGATGGTAAATAGTAAAACTGCATACTTGAATAGTATTGCCGTTGCTGCCGACGAATTAGTGAAGGCTTTTTCTTTTAGAAAAGAACAGTTGTTCTCCAATCTCCGAGCATTGTTGGATAAACAGCAGAGCGGAAAAGGATTTGGAGTATTTCCAGATTTTGCAAATTTATTGAAAGAATCATTTAACGACATGAAATCTGGACTTGAAGAAGAGCTTGCCATCCACAATGCTGTATTTAACAATATAGAAAAAGATTTGGAACAAATAAAAACCTCAATTGATGAAAATAAAAGTGGTGGAGTGTTTGGAATTGGTAGCAAATTAAGCGAACAAGAAGGCTACCTGCAAGCATATCGTAATAAGGTTGATTATGCTACAGGCGATGCAAATAATCCAACATTAGCACGCTTGAAGGTGGAGGTGGCTAGAAAGCGAGAAGCCGTGGCCATCTATGATGAGTTCATCAGAATAATTGATAGTTACTATAAAAAAGAAATATTAGAAACCATTAATGGTCCAGAAGAAAAAATCACGGGTTCCTTCTTGAAAATAGGCAACTTGTATAGTAGTTTGACATCAATGCTTGCAAGGGAGAATAATAGCTATCAACCTTCAAAAGCAGCAGTGAAAGAGACTTTATTTGCCGATGCATACTTTAAAGAGTATTTTGAGGAGCATGATGCAGAAACAATGGCTCTCACACCACAAAACCTTAATGAGTTGGATAATTACTTATCTGATATTTTCACAAGTTTGCCTAAGTGCGATGCAGACAAACTTAATGAAATGAGAGGGAAACTGCTTAACTTGTTGCCTGCAGAAGGACTTCTTAGAAAGATACAAGATGAAAGTCTGTCAATAGACCAGCTATTTATACATTGCTTTGGTACATATGATCAGATAAATAATCCTAACGATCTTGAAGCAAATCCACAGCTTAAATTATTAAGCCAACTGGAGACATTATTTGATCCCCTTTGGCAGTACGTTCCTTTCTCAGAAGGATTATCACCAGATAAGAATATGGTTGTCGGAGTTTATGATCCTGCATTCCATATTTTTGACAAAAAAAATGGTTATTCTCAAAAGATTAACGGGTGGAACACTCAACGTCAATATGTAAGTTTAGGTGATCCAGACAGAATTGTATTTATGCTCATGGAAACGGCAATTCCTGCTCATGCGTTGATGAATGCAGATGATTGGGCTAATGAATACAATCTTAGGAAATCAACAACTTATACATTTACAGACAAGCGGCTTGAGAACATTGAAATGATTAAGCCAGGAGCTCTTGATGATGGTGAGATTGCATGGGCATACGGATGGTTTTTTGGCTTAATTACCAACCCCAAAAACAAAAAGGGACTTCGGGTAATACCAACTCATGAATATGCGTCAAGAAATGGTATTGTTTTAGAAACAGGAGGTTATTACAACTATTTTGCAACTGTTAGGCACAATACAGATATATATGATTGTCACCAAAAATTTATTAATGATCAGGAATTGACGAAGGATATTTTGAACCAAGCAATGAATCTCTTAGAAGGTAACCCAATCGACAATATTATAAAAATGAAAGACTGGGTGAATGAAAGAAGAATGTGGTCATCCGAAGTTAGAGGAAAGGAAGAAACGTCCATGAGTGACAGAGAAAGAAAAGTTATTCAAAATGAAATTGATTATCTTGCAAAACGATTCGTTCGTCTGGGGTATGGACTTTCTTTGAATAATGGCAAAGTTTCTCATCCTTACTCAGATGCATTGGATAATAGGGAAAGAGAAATGAAAGAAAAATAATAAATTCTCGTAGTCCGAAGTACGGCAGGGCGGGGATAGTCCTGCCGTACTTTATATAGAGTTTAGTGTAATAGCAATAATGTTTATAATTTCAGACCATGAATATAGGCTATATTTTTGACTTAAGCAATATACTGAGCGTAGAAGACTTACACATTCCATATTTGTCTGATTTACGCTATAGTAGATTGGATGCAAAGGATTTATCGGTCTCGAAGATTATCGAAACACGTGATAATGTGACGAAGAATATTGATAAAGCCGTTGACAAACATCTATTTTTCTTTGTGATGAGCAATGAAAAGGATGTCTTAAGGGTTGTATCTAGTTGCGTCAATGACATCCAAAATAAACCACAATACTTTCATAAAAATGACTATGAAGTACATGTTGTGTGTTGTTTCATGGACGAATCAGGTTTCAACATAAAAGATTATGAGTTAGGAATGCCATGTCTGACCAACAACAACATTAGCGTCTATTCCTGGTTCTTGGACAAATATGACTATAATGCAGATAGCCCTATAAGCGATAAACGTCGTGCTCATGCAATATCACGGATGATAGATCTCGTTTGTAAACACATGGAGATTTCCGGTACGTTACAGCAAATGACCCAAACGACAAAGGAACCGAAACCTATATATAAAATTTTTGGTGACGCTTGTGTTTTCTTTGATGAAGAAAAGCGGACAAAAATTGTGCGAGACTATTATAATTTCAGGAGCATACAACATTTGTTGAATCTTCCGGATGTGGCACTCGCAGATTACATGAAAACAAATGTCCTTCCATATGCGAATGACAAGAAAGAACTCGACAAAAGGATATATTCCACAGCAGAAGCTTTCATAAAAGAATACAGAGTGCCCATAGAGGCTTCAGAAATAACAGAGAAGACGCAAGGACTTTTAATTAAAAGTTCTGAAGATGACGAGGATTACTTAGTCAGTGCATCTAATAACAAATTGGTTTTCATTGAAGACTTGGCCCAACAGGGCGGATGGCAGTTGGAAGGAATGGAAAGTTTTTTGTCTGACTACCAATCTAAAGTTGAAAATGATGATGAGAATCAAGAAGCTGTCAGTGAAAATTTTCTGCAACAATTGTATTACGAAAAATATTATGTCCATGAAAGAGATGGTTTTGATCGAATCAACAATAGGATCTCGGAAAGTCGTAAATCACACATAAAATTGTTTAAAGAGAGGGTCGACAATCAACTGAATGACTTCCTTAATCTTCAGGATAGCAACTATTCTTATTTGCATAATCCTCTAACAAAACAAGAAGTTGCCAAACATCATACAAATATTGATTATGGCATTTCATTCTTGGAATACCTTGAGTCTGGCAAGGGAGATTCACTCGTTGACCATGAAGTATCAATGGGCGACATAAACTTTACTGCAATAAAGGACGCTCTTGAGAGGGAAGAATCCAAGCGTAGTCAAGAATTGGAGGAAAAAAAGAAGGAAGTAGAAGAAAAGTACCTAGCGACAGAGGATGGACAACCCTCAAAGATTAAGTCAGAAATAGGTGATATAGACAAAAATATTAAGTTATGTAGAAAAGAAAAGAGAAAATGTGACTTCCAATTGGAGCATTGGGTTGATGAAGATGCAGAAAAGTTGTTGACAGCCAGAACAAAATCTATAATAGCATTTGCATGCGGTGCATTGTGTGGGTTGTTATGGCTATATCTTTCTTCTGTCAAAATTATCGCCGACTTAATGAATTGCCTTTCCGAACACTATGACAGATTCAGATGGGAGGTCTTCATTCTGTTAATCTTAATTGGTGTAATAGTAGGAGCAATAATACTCTATAAAGCAGTTCTTCGCAGAAAAAATGCAGAAGAAGCTTTAGAAGATGCAAAACAGCAAAAAAGATTATTCATGAATGATTGCGTGCAAGAGATGAATGTGGTTACCGAAAAACATTACAATCATCTTCTGGCATACCATGGGCTAAAAACTATGAGAGAGTTGATAGAATTTGTTTCATGGAAAAGAGAAGATTTGTTATATTTCAGAAAGACACTTTTCTATTTGATGTTGGAATATAGACTAGCGGTTGAAGAAAGTAAAAAGTTGGCATTTGATGATGACAACACTTTCGAATTGACAGATGCCGATGTTGATTCCTTATTGTTTGGTTCGGAAGAAAAGAAAAGAAATATTCCTTATTGTTTTGTTCAAGGCGGTCTTTTATCTCAGACGTTTGAAGAATTTAAACGCAAAAAGGCAAGAACAGAAACAACACGAGATTGTTTCAACTTTCTTCCGAGAGAATACAATAAGGCAAAACTTGAGGAGGAAATTATACCATGTATGGAAAAACATGAAAAAGAGGGACTACAATACTCCCCGTTAAAAGATATTTCTATTCTCCCCGCTGACATATCAGGCGTTGAAATGGATGACATCCACCAAGGTTATTGTGGCGACTGCTATTTTATGGCTACATTGGCTGCTATTGCAAGGAATAATCCGGAATACATCATCGGTAAAAACGGAATGGTGGAGGAGTTGGATAGTAATGAACACAAATTTTTTAGAGTTAAATTTTATAATAAAGACGGGGAAAGAGTAAGTGTTGATATAGACAATCGTTTCTGGATTCAGAATGATGAGCCTTATTATGCCAAAAAAGGAATACAAAATCCAAATGCTCAAGAAGGAAGTTATGATCCTTGGGTGATGGCAGTGGAAAAAGCATGGGCAAAAATTAACGGCAATGGTTATGATGGCATAGAAGGAGCACGAGAAGACGGCAAAGAGTATGAGCGAAAAGTGGAATACAGTTATGCTGTTACTGGTAAAACTGCATTCTATTGCATGACAAATAATGTACCTGATCCGGAAAAACTTTGCGAAATGATGAAAAAGCATTTCTTGATTGACCACTTGCCTATTACCTTATATTCTGTTTCTGAAGCGGAAGCGCAGCTTGCAGATCCCACGTTGGTTCTGAATCATGCTTACGCTGTTCGCTCGGTAAACGAGGATGGAACAATAGACATCTTTAACCCTTGGAATTCTCATGCTGCTAATGAAGACATAAAAGGGAAGCATTACGAGAAGGTTGACATCGGTTTTATCAAGAATAATTTTTCTGTTGTTGTGTTTTTCGGCATCAAAGA
>AUXO016634600.1_pt1 | contig 13990 bp, 18 predicted proteins | sample 768731 | NCBI WGS metagenome assembly AUXO01 (sample SAMN02715735, study PRJNA202380) | gut metagenome | biome: sheep rumen | host: Ovis aries | place: New Zealand: Palmerston North | reverse complement strand
GACCTCATATACTCCCGTTGAAACCTCTGTCGCCGTGAGTGTTGTTCCGTCCTTTGTTGCGGTCACGGTTTCGCCTGTTTCTGCGGTTATCATTAACAGGAAAGAACCGCCCGAACCCGAACCACCGCCACCGTCTTTTATAAAATAGGCTATCCCGTCGGTGAGTTTTGAGGACGGCAAGGCGTCGTATTGTGCCTGTGTCACCTCTTTATACGACGTGATTTCTGCGACATGCGTTTGAGGGTCAAGAACGGAAACTCCGTTCACTTGCACATCGTCAACGTTTCCGCTTCCACCGCCACCGCCAAGGTTGTTGTCGATTATCCCAAGATTTATTGCGTAATCGGCTCTAACTTGTGCGACAGTATCGGTATCATCGGGGACTATAAGCTCGTAATGAGGTGTTAATGTTGACATAATTGCTCCTTAATTCCATGACGGAACATTGTTCCATTTATCGTCAAAGGCATTTAAGCCACTTCCCGATACGTTCCATGATTCCGCACCGCTTGCCGATTTTGAGTATACCGACATCGGGTAATCTTCGTCCTCGACTTCTGCGTGGATATATCTTCGCCCGTCGTAGTCCCTATAGTAATAAGCGTCTTGGTATACGTCGATGTTGAGTTTTGTCGAGTGGTACTTATTCCAACCAGCGAACATACCGCCCATTGAGGTAACGTGCGAGAAGTCCCAATCCGCAAAGTCGGAAACATTGAGAATCGAAGCCGTGAAGTAAAACATTTGGTCGAGATAGACCGCCGATTCGGTGTTCCAATCAGCAAGAGCGGAAACATCCTCAATCCATGCACCGCCATAAAAGGCTTCTCGGAAATCTTCGCAAGCGGAAACATCCCAATTCTCCAAGCCGTCCAAAGACCGCAAGCCCGCATTGTCTTTGAACGCATAACGCATTGTGGTAAGGTTTGCCGTGTTGAAATTCTCCAAGCCGTGAAGTGATGTAAGACCGCAACCCTCGAACGTTGAATAAAGGCTCGTGACTTGGGTTTCCCACGAAAGCAACTCCGCAATCGTTCCAAGCGGACAATGGTAAAACATTCCGCTCATGTTCGCCAATGCTTCTACGTTCCAATCTTCCAAGCCGTGAAGGGATGTGATACCAAGTTCACGGAAACATGATTCCGCATTTGCGACCGCTGAAACATCCCAATCTTTTAAGACGGTCAGATAAGCAAGGGAAGATCCCGCAAACGCATAATAAAGCGATGTGACTTTGGAAACATCCCAACCCGATATTGCCGACCAATCCGTGATTGATTGCAAGTTCTGAAAAGCGTTAGCAAGGGAAGTAATCTTTGATGTATTCCACTTTTCAAGCCCTTTAAGGCTCTTAAGGTTTGAACACCCGCTTAAAAGGTTTGCGAGTGATGTGACGTTCGATATATCCCAATCGGTCAGAGGTTCAAGGTCTACAACCTTATTGCCCCCGCCCATGAAACCACGCATCGTTGTAACCTTTGAAACATCGGCATATCTCAACTCGTCAATGTCCTCAAAGTCTGCTCCGAGGTTATTGAGGAATGAGGGGGAGTTACCCGCTCCGAGGTTTTCAACTCGCCAATAGAATGACGATATCTTTTTGACAGGAATACCGCCGAGCCTTTCGTTGTACCAAGGCTGACAATAGGTGACTAAATCGAGATTGTTCGTGTTCTTCGGGTGCAAGAACATATAACCGTCCGAGTAGACATCGGAACAATAGTACGTCCCCCAATAGTCTCCCGCATAAAGGACGATTGAGCCGTGATTTACAACGGTTATCTTCTGCGAAACCGTCTTATCTACGACCAAGGTTTCTTCATCGTAGATATATTCTCTGTGGTAATGGCACTCGACCGTAGCCTCGCCCTCGGTGTCAAAGGTTGAACCAAGTGCGGGGGTAAAGGTACAATGTGCCATATCATCTTTGACGGCATCCATCGGATTTCCGTCTTCATCGGGCACCAGGAAATACCATTGCCCCGCGTACATTACAGAATTGAGCGGAACGAACGGATGTGAAAAGACTTGCACTTCTCCATCGCCCGAATCCGCTAATGTGTAATCGTGTCCCGCTCCGAATATGACGAACTTAAGATTTTCTATCGCTAAACTCATGCTAAATCGCTCCAAATCAAAGCGTTATCAGTTACGGTCATATAGACCTTTGCAACGTGGGTTCCTTTGTCTGTGACCCTAAATCCGCACGTTGAGGTATAAGTTCTTTTGCCTTTGGGTGACTTCTCTTCCGTAGTCTCAAATTCGTAAGTCGCTTCATCGTCTATGGTGATTAATACTTTTACCGTTGCCGTTGCGGAAAGGTTGCCGTCACAAGTGAACATCAATCCCATGCGCTGAACATCTACCGTCTGTTTCCATTCGATTTCCGCCACCTGGGTCTTTGTGCTTCCCACGTTGAGAGTCGATGTGTTCTCGGTATGAAGAAGCCAAAAGTTCTTCGTTCCGACTTCTTGACCGTTGTTGTAATCCGATGAAAGTCCCGCGATAGTCTTGGTGAATCTGTCTTCAGCTTGTGCCAAACGAGGATTATCGCCCGCACAATTAATCGTCATGCTTCCGCCGATTTTATATGTGATCTCGGTGATTGCTCCGTAGTCATATACATCCGCCTGGTTATCCGTGAAGGCGATAACATCCGAGGGGTCATATATCGGGACAAGAGGCATATCCACCGAATAGGGAACATAATAAATGCCGTCCCACGCACTTATGATTTCCTGGAGTGCGGCAAGTCGGTTCGTATCATCGTTGAACTGTAAGAACGGATTTGTTCCAAGGTCGAGGACTAATCCGCCCGTGTTGGTGTTATATACATATTCCTGGACCCCGCCGTCTTTATATGTCGCATACAAACCATCGAAAGTCGTGCGGAAGTCGGAAAGGTTCGAAGAATATCTGAAGCTTGAAGGGATTGTATCGCTTGCGATGCCCTTATACTGTCCGATATACAGAGAACCGTCACGATCTATATAGGCGAATCCGCCTAAATATCCCGCCATATATCCAAGTACATCGCGCCAAGTCGAAGCATCTGCGACAGAATCCGCAAAGCCCGTTTTTCTGTTTCCGTTCGGCATAGCAAGAATCTGTGCCGAGGTATTTCCAAGCGTGACACCGCAAGCCGAACACATCTGCGTAAGCCACGCGAAGGGAGTCTGAATCGCGTTATTAAGTGAAGCCGAGAAAGAAACCGCATCGAATTTAATCATGTTGTCATATCCCTTTAAGGTGATATGATCTGCGGTTTGCATCGCTTCTGAAATGATGAATGAACCCATCGGGATTTCATCTAATGCGCCATTGAGCGAACACGTTAATTCAATAACCCCGTTATAGAGTTCATATCTTGATACTCCAGGAAGGATAATTTCCATTGACACCGTGGATGCGTAAGCCGTCCCGATGTTAAGTTCCTGGGAAGAAATTGACCTTGTGATTGAACCGCTGATGATGTTCTCAAGGTCTAAAGAATAAACGGAACCACCCGCTGTTGTGATGGTTCCGCTCCAAGATAGTTTTCTTGTATTCGATTTTATTTTTGTGAGAAAGTCTGCCGATGCTGAATACATTAATACGCTGTGACCTCAAATGAAACATCCCAATAGGTTTCTGTTCCGTTGTCTTTGATAAGATTATAGGTCAAGTTCTGAATGAATCCGTCGAAGGTTGCTTCCGCAAGAGAGGCGGGCGAATAATATCCGACCGTGACTTTGCTTCCTTTGACGAAATACCCTTCCAACTTCTGATACCATGTTGAATTGACCGTGGATGACACGGACAAATGCGGAACTCCCAGGCGCTTAATCTCGCGCTGAAGGGTCCCCGCTTCTGTCTCGTTTACGGTTTCTTTGTTTGAAAAGGTAAGATTATATGTGCCTTTAGTAAGCGGGAAATAATCGGTATCAAATTTTAACTTAACTTTCTGTGTCATCATCTACCCCCACTAACTAAAGCGTGTCTCTGCTGTGCGTTGAGAATGATCGTGTCTAATCTCTCTTGTCCGATATAGACGGGAATCACGATATCGCCCTGGGCGCTCATATTTGCCCCAAGAACATCGTTCAAATTCTCATAGGGATTTGTTATCGCTGAATAGTTATTCGGTGCGATTTCAGCCGTTGTGAAGTCTGTGGAGATGCTTCCCGTTACAAGTCCCATCGCATCGGTGATAAGTCCGAGATTCTGACGGATTCCGCTTGCGAATAACTCCATCATATCGGGTGCGTATGTATGGAAATTGGAAAGCGGTCCTTCTTCGGGTTCCGAGAATCCTAAAAGGCTCTTAATGGTGCTTGCCAGGTCTGTGATGGTTGATTTCAGTTTCTCCCACTTCGCTTTGATTCCGTCGATGAAGTTGTCGATTAAGTCTTTGCCCCATTCCTTGGCGCTTTCGACTTTCTCCCAAAATCCATCCTTTACGGATTGAACGAGGTCGGAACCAAGCGTTACAAGCTGACCGATAACCATTAAAACACCTTCAATCAGTTTGAAGATTAACTCTGCGCCCGCTTCAAGAATCTTCGGTGCCGCTTTGATTAAGGCTTCAACCAAATTCATTATGATTTGCGGTGCTTTCTCGATAAGCTTCGGAAGTGCATTGATTAAGCCTTCAGCCAAAGCCAATATAAGCTGAATCGCCGCATCTATCAGCATGACGAGCGTATCGGGGTCGGTTAACTTATCCACCATCGTCAATACAACATCAACGACAGCGGGGATAAGTGTCGGCAAGTTCTGAATCAGACCATCCGCAATCGCCATGACGAACTGTAATCCCAAATCAATGATAAGGGGGAGCATCGTCAAAACGGTGTTGATAATTAAATCGAACATCGCGGGAAGCTGTTCAAGCAAAATGCCGATGATTTCGGGGAGTGCCTGGACAAGTGCATTAACAAGTTGAATCGCCGCCTGGATTAAAGGCGGTACAAGTGTCTGTATCAATCCAGGAAGCAAACTAACAAGAATCGGTGTGATCTGCGTGATTACGCTTCCAATTCCCGTCAACGCTTGCTGAATCGTGGGCATGAGATTATCGAGCGCTATAAGTGCCGAATCCACAAAATTACTTATTAAGGTTCCAAGGTCGGCATCGGGGTTCGCCATTCCCGCAACGAGATTCATCCACGCTGATTTTGTCATCGCGAGCGAACCCGAAATAGTTTCCGCCGCTTCTTCTGCTGTGGTTCCCGTTATGCCAAGGTTGTCCTGGACAATCTGAATTGCTTCGGTGATGTCTGCGAAGGAATCAATCGAAAGTGAACCTTCAATATATCCGCCAAGCTGTTCGGCATCACGAAGAAGTCGTTCCATTTCTTCTTTGGTTCCGCCATATCCAAGCTTGAGGTTATCAAGCATTGTGAAATTGCCTTTAGCGAAGCCCGCGTAAGCATTCTGAATGGATTCCATCGAGGTTCCCATTCGGTTTGCATTATCCGCCATTGCGATGACCGCTTCATTCGCATAGTTGGCGGCTTGCCATGCGTATTCTTCACCTAATGAATTTGTGAGGGAAGCGGCAAAACCGTTTACCGTTTCCATGTACTCATTCGCGGAAAGTCCCGCCGTTTCGTATGCTCTCGAAGCGTTCTCCATTACGGTGTCGAACTGATCGCCGTACAAGGTTTCTACACCGCCCACAAGCTGTTCATAATCAGCAAACGCGGAAACGGATTCTTTAGCAAGTGCCGTAACCCCCGCCGCCGCCGCTGTGACAGCCGCCGCCGCCGCTTTCGCGACAAAGCTTATACCCGAAGAAAACGCATTTCCGAACGATGATGCGGAACTTGCTCCCGCTTCACCCATCGCGCCTTCGAGTTCGCCTTGGATGCCTTCCATTGAAGGGCGAATCTGAAGATATGCTTCACCTATCGTGTTCGCCATGAACTATCTTCTCCCATGCTTCGTTAAATTCCTGGGGAGTTTCGAAGGCTTCGATTTTATCTTCCTTCTTTTCCTCAAGGAGTGTTTTCAATATTGATTGAGGACGGTTTCGGTTCTTCTGCCCGTCCTTTGTTTGTGCCCAACTTTGGAAACTCAAATCATCCGATATTCGGGCAAGTAAGGTTTCCGTTAAAGTTAGCTTCGTGCTTGAGACATCCATTTTCACGCGGGAATTGTCCCTTAATCCAAAACAGAGAATCGCCGCCATTTCGGGTGACAATTCTCTGTAATTGAATATGTGATAAGTCTCTGCGAAGTCGCAAATTAACTTATCCTCACACACCGCAATGCAATGCGCGAGGAATATCAGTTTTTTGGGAACTGTTCAAGGATTTCCTTAAGTTCTGCGGTTACGATCTCGAAGGGAACAAGCCCTTCGTTCTGCGATTTGATATGCTCAAAGAACTTATCCATATCGTCCCCAAGAAGAAGTTCTGCCATCTCGTTCATGCCCTGGAGAGCATCGAACGGGGTCTTGTGTTTCTCCATCTTGGTAAGTGCCATCGTGAAGCGCCAATCCTTAAGAACCTTATCGTTCACATTGAACTGAAAGCCGCTCTTTGTTGTTCCTTGCATAATTTCCCCCTATTCTTTACGCTGAAGGAGCAGAAGCGGTGATGTATTCGTAATGATATACACCGTTGGTGTCGGGAACATCGGTAATGGTGATGTTATATCCGACCGCTTCATCATCCTTATAAGTGATCTCGCCGAGTTCTGAAATGGTTCCGTTGGGAACTACGATTCTCTTGGCTCTTCCGCCCTTAAGAATCATATCGAATACCCAACAGCCCGAAGTCATCTCTTCTGCGGTTGCCTTAACAGCGATGTTTCCGCTTCCATCCTTGGTAACGTTTGAAGTTCCGTAAATGGTCTTGAGGACATCTTCGTTAAGAGACTCAAGAAGAGTGAGTGCGAATGTGTCGGGTCTGTCGGTCTGAAGATTAAGAACGGTATCTCCGCCCCATGCCTTAACGGTATCGCTTTCGGGTGAATTGTTGTTTGTGAGTCCATCTTCGGAAACATATCCGAGTTCTGCGAATGCCGCGTTAAGGGCTTCGGTCGCAGAAGTAGGAAGGGATGTTCCAAGAGGTGCCCAATGAATGGCGCCGCCGATTTTAGGCTTGCCAACGCTTACTTTGGTTGCATCGGACATAATTTATCTCCTCTCAAAAATTAAAAAAATTGAAATAGCAACGATAACGGTACTTCTTAAGAATCGTATCAGTAGAATCATTTCCACCGCCCAAGTGACAAGTGATATCGGAACCCTCGTTGAATGCTTCGAGGGCTTCCCTTAATCGTTCATCGAGGACCGCCGCTTCATACTTTGATTCCGCATAGCATCTGAACTCGATTGTCGCTTCGTTGATGTGGTTCTCTTTGCCACGATCAATAAGTTCCAGGATGATAAACTTATCGGGAAGGTCCTTGGGTGTTTCCATTAAAACGGGAATCCCTTCTTCTCCGAATACCGTATCGAGATATTCTTTAACGGTAACTTCAATCATTGCTGTTCTCCTTGACTAATACATGGCATCTGTCGAAACCCACAAAGCTTGATTCGGGTTCGCCGTGCTTCTCTGCTTCTGCTTCCACGGCATCCATCATCATTTGGGATTTAAGAACTTCCTTGATTCCCTTGCTGTTCAGTTTCACTTTCACTTTCGATTCTTTCAAGATGCACCTTCTTGTTCCACCTTAAGGGGATGTTCGCTTCGATTCCCGCTGTGGGGTAACCGATTGTGTGATAAGTTCCTTCAAACGGTGCGGGAAGTGTTACCGTGGTATCTTCCCATACATGGGTATCACCTTTAGGGATTGCCAACGTGTAATCAACTTTCTTGCCATACATGGTAATCGCGTTGGTGATGTCATCCGTTGAAGGTTCGCCTACTAACACATCGTGAACATCAACTTCGGTGGTTGTGAACTTCGGCATTCCGAAAGGGTCGGTGCCGTTCTGTGTCTTTTCTGTGAGTTTTACCGTGATGCCTCTCATACGCTCTGCCTCGTTACAAATGAAAGGGGATTGCTTGCCCCGATTGCATTACCGTAACCGAGGATTCTTTTATCGGACTTGGAAAGATATACACTTCCTACGGACCCGCCCGAAGGCATCGTCCAACTCTGCGAATATCCAAGTGCGGACATCGTTCCCTGGGATGCACCCATCGGAACATCGCTTGTCTCGTTCATTGCTCTTGATACCGCTTCGATTGAAACGGATTTCTTCGCGTCTGCCGAAGCATTCACGTTATAAGAGTCGATTTCGAGTCCCGCACGTTCGAGAAGCTGATTGCAAATATTGATCTCCGCCTGGTCGAACGTTCTTCCAAGCCTTGTCTGTATGTCTGTATAAGTTGCGTATGTTGACATCTTAAGACCTCACTTTTTGCCCTTCTTTGAGCCTTTCTTGGTTTCCTTGGGTTCCTCGACCTCTTCGGGCTTTTCCTCTTCGATTACTTCTTCGGGTTCTGCCTCGATTACTTCTTCGGTCTTGGGTTCCTCAACCTCGGTTTTTGCTTCTTCAGAGGAAGCGGCGAGAGGAAATCCCGCCGCCTTATACTCTTCTACTCTGTCATCCGCGACAAAAAACGAAGTCTTGGTGTAAGGGTTGATGAACTCCTTCATCAAACGGAAGGAACTCCAGTTGCGGTAAAAGCGTTGAAAGCATCGGTGAGGGCGCGGAAGCCAACTTCGATCTCTGCTCTTACGGCAAACATATTCTGCTGGAAAAGATTGATGGTGTTGCCATCGCCGAGGTCAAGGGTTGCATCCTCGGAGAAGTTAATCTTAACCCCTTCAACCATGCCCCATACAGCCTGGTTCCAATCTCCCGCGAATCCAATCTTGGAAGGTGAACCACTCTTAAATGCGGCTTTGGTGATCTCGGTTCTTGCTCCAAGAACTACGGGAACGCTGTTCTCGGTTACGTTATTGAAGAGAGGTCTTCCCGCATTGTCCTTTGCTCCGAGAAGGATTCCCTTACCCTGGGCAGAGAAGATATATCCGTTTGAGATTCCGCCGTGAAGAGCGATATCGGTATCAGCGGCAACAAGTCCGCCGTATACATCGGATGCAAGGCTCTGTGCGGTTACGCTTGCGAATGAATCGAAATCATCGCCAGGCTTGGTTACGAATCCGAAAACGGTCTGATCGAACTTTCTTCCGAGTGCATCGGGAAGCTTCTCAACGATTGCATTGTAGAGAGCGGATGCGTCTCTTCTGAACTGATTTGAGAAGGGAACGATTACGGAAAGGGTATATCCGCGAAGAATCTTGGTTGAAACGGTAGGATTTGAAACCGCCTTCTTCTCGGTCTCGCCCGCCCAAGCCGCTTCGGGGTCGGAAAGAAGAACATTGATTGCGGCACCAGTTCCAGGAAGGGTGATCTGTCTTGCGAGTCTCATAACCTTTGAAGACTCCTGGACCTTCTGAAGAATCTCACTTGATACGCTTGCGGGAAGGTCGATGTTTGTTCTGTTGGTAGGTACTCCACTTGCCATATTATTTTTCTCCTATTCTTTAAAATGCGGCATTGAAAAATTCTGCGAAGTCTTCCTTCGCGTTACCGCCGCGAGGTGTGTGGGTCTCTCCACCGTCCTTAACCTTGGGATAACCGCTCGGAGTCGCATAAGCCTTGATAGCTTCCGCCTGGGCTTTGCACTCTTCCTCGGTTGTTCCGTTGATGAGATTTGCGGGGATTCCCGTTTCGGTTGCGATTTTTTCTCTCATCTGCCTTACTTCTTCGGCTTTTTTAAGTCCGTTGAGTTCGGCTTCGAGATTGTTCGCACGTTCGGTTGCCTTCTGAAGTTCGGACTTGTTGGCTTCTTCCGCTTCGTCATACTTGGCGGCTTTTGCCTTCAAATCTTCGTAATCGGAGAACTTCGCCTTTTCCTCGGCAAGTCTCTTTCCTACGATTGCATTAACTTCATCCTGGCTGAAGGTGCGAGGCTGGTTTTCACCATTGTTGTCCTGGTTGGTTACAGTAGCGTTAGGTTCGCTCATTTCTTTTCTCCTTTATGGATGCATTCCTCGTTTTAGGACGAGTTCCTTATTAAAAAAGCACCTTTTGACGGGTGCTAATTTACATCTATTAAGCCCTGGTTTGATGTTCCTTCTGTGGGCTTGTTTGCCGCATAAGCGGTTCTACGCATTGAATTTATTCTTTCACTTGGGGTTCTCCCTTCTGCGTTCTGATACATTCTTAAATATTCGTCGGGGTCGTACCCGCTTACCTGGGTCCGCTCGTTGAATCTTATCGCATATTGGCAATCGCAATTCGAATGGATGTGTTCCGCGTGACCGCCTTTAATGGCTTGTCTTGATGCGTATTGCCATCCTCTCGATGCAAGTGTCAAGCAGAACGCGCAAGTGTCACCTTGGGGAATCCATGCGAACTGTGCGCCGTCCCTCAATGCGTTGTGAAGGGTCGTATCTGCCGCCGCCATCTTAACCCAACGTGTGGCGGCTCCCGCTATCTCTTCGAAGTTCTGACTTGTCTTGATTGTGCCTCTTACAGATTTCGCGACATCGCCGTAATTCGCCAAGTCTGCCATTTCAGCGGAAGGAAGAATCACTCCTTCAAATTCAGCGGTCAAATCATACATTTCAGCCGCCAAAGCCGCCGAAGCTTCTCCATATTCGGTTACAACAGCAAAGGCATAATCTATGAACTCCTTCAGAGCATCTTCATTCACAACGATTGTCTCTGCGGTCCCCATGAACACATTGTGAGTGTTAAGGTACTTAACAAGCTTTTCCGCCGCCTTGTCGTTGATATCTCTCAAGGTCATTATGTAATTTGTCCATGATTGCCTTGATATCGTCATCCTTCAATCTCTGCCACAAGTGCCATTCCGCGTGATCTGCCTTCCTGGGATTTAATTCTTCTTATGTCGGCTTTATCGAATCCGAGCATCTCCAAGAAAACATCGGTTGCGGCGAATCCTTCTCTCACGGATGCAATCTTCACCGCCGCATCTGCTGTGACAGCCACCGAAGGCATCGCGGGATTCTTGAAGTGTGCCACGATTGCTTTCTGCTCTTCGGTAAGGTCAGCGAATGAAATATCGTTCTCGATAGCAAGCGCCATGAGGATGATATTCTTAAGTGCTTCCGCGTTGCCCTCGTTAAGTTCCTTTGCGTTCTGAACAAGGGTCTGACTCTGTGCCAGGATTGCATCGCTTGATGTCGGGTTCGCATCGTTTATAACTCCCGTGTCGGTAACCGAAAGCCCCGTTGCCGCCGCAAACTGTGTTGAAAGAATGCGGAGCATATCAACATGGGGAGTGATGGTTCCTTGCAAAAGCTGACCGAAGGAAGGCTTCTCGCCCGTTTCGGGATTCGTTGTCGCGGTAAGGAGTGAACCAACATACTGACGGAACTTATCATTCACCACCGCTTCGAACTGTTCATCGGTTACACCGAGTAAGTATTTCTGCGGTGATGTTGCGAACTCAAGACCGATTGAAGCATTCGCCACGGTTCTGACATATCCCTGGATTAACCTTCTGATATCGTCCTTGATTCTTGACTTGCCGAAAGGCTTATCCGAATCCGCGTTCCAAATGAGTGCTTCCATCATGGGTCTGCCCATTTTGTGTGTGTTCTCTTCTGCTTCCCATCCGATCTTGGTTTTCTTAATTACCCAAATTGCTTCATCGGTATAGTAATTAAGAAGGGTAGGGGTCCAATTATGATCGTTGTCGGGTGCTGTGTCGATGATTGCGAATCCGTATGCGATACGGTTCAACTCACCATCCCATCTCGCCGCCGCTGTCCTGGGAGAATGGAAGCGAATCTTCGCTTTTTTGTCCTCATCCTGGGAAAGAGTCGCGAAAACGCATCCAAATTTCAACTCGTCTTTGCAAGATTTCTTATAAGCACCGATAAGATTGTTATTAGCCACGATTTTGTCGATAGCTTCCACGATCTCGCCATTAATTCCGACGAATCCATCAAACATAGACCTTCCCGCGAGTACATCGACCGCCTTACCGCCCCAAGCACATCCGATTTCAAGCTTCAATAAGCCATCGGGAAGCGCTATTCCGAGATTTACTTCAGAAAGAGGAATATTTCCGTCATAATATCTGTTTTTTATCTCATTTTTTGCGGAATGGCTGTCAAATGTTGCGATTAACTCCGAAAGTCTGTCCATTTCCTCTTTGGGAAATCCCGCTATCTGACTAATTTCAATCTTGTGCATCTCTTAACCTCACCCGATAAGCATTTTCTTATTCGGATTCCTCTTCGATGTTCTTGCACCCCATAATGCGAGGGATGCGGCTTCAATAGGTGTCGAATTTTCCCCACCAAAACCCCAACCACCGCTAATTGGTCGTTTGACGGAAGTGATCGCGGATTCTCTTAAGGCTTCTTGCCCCGCATACCAGGTAAGCGAACCTTCCTGGAGTGAATCAACGAGCATACTCACCGAGGCGATGACATCTCGCACCGATGGTCTTACTACGCTTCCCTTAACTTTCCATTTATCGGATATTTTTTCAACGAGGACATCAACACCGTTCTTGCCGTCAATGACTACACAACAAGCTTTTGTGCTTCGCTCGTTAAGCCAATCAGCAAGCCAGGCGGTGCCATATCCCGTGGGTTTTGCTTCTATTAATGAAATTCGTGCTTTGCCGTTTTCGGGGATTACCGCACCGCATAAGCACACATAGGAACCATCGAGAGAGAATTTAACCCCGTAGGCGGTTTTTCCTTCGGGTTTGGGGTCTTCAGACTTGCACGAATCCCAAAGTTTTTCTCCAATCGCATAAGCGACCGCGTGAACCACTACGGGTGCCCAATAGCCTAAACGTTCACGGGCGAAACCGTCAATGCTCATTTGCTCAAATTCGCCCTGGATTGTTTTTTCTGCAATCCTATAACCCATCGCGGGATTGGTCTTATATGCGAGGTCGATTGCCGTTTCGGGCGTTACCTCTCCAAGATCAGTAATTCCCCATTCAATCCACCAAATTTCGGAGCCTTCTCCCGAATGCGCTTTGTCGTGCATTTTCTTGAAAACCGTTCCGTTACAACTTGGTCCAGGTGGTGTCCCTATGTATATTTGTTGTGGCATCTTTTTTGCATCCGAAGCGTCAGCCGATGCCGATATGACAGGGAGCATTCCTTCTTGCTGTTCGTCTGTCATTTCCTGGGCTTCGTCAACAATGATGACGGAGTAGGTTCCGCCTCGTGCGCCCGCGTTCGTTCGGGTCGAAAATTCGATACACCCGCCATCGTGCCAAACTCCGTCATTGTCTTGCCAATCATTAAAATAAATCCCTTCATATCCTCTGCCCCTGGTGATGTATTTAACATCCTTGGCAAATTCGGGATATCTTTCGGGATTTTCAAATATCGCGCACATAGCATCGAACATTTTCTTTGTGGTCGAACTATGATGCGCGGAATATAAAACCGACCTATGTTCAAAATCAGCCATCGCAATGGCATAATATCTCGCCGAATACGATTTGCCGTTCTGCCTTGGTTCGCTTATTCCGATTATCAATGCCGCGGGGGAACCGTCTTCGTTCCTGGCAAGCATTATCGTTAATTCGTGTTTTTGTGCGGGGTAAAATGTCGCGCCGCCGTCCTCGGCGAACATATCCGCAAAATCTTCACCATCCGAATAAGCGTATTTACCGATTCTTTCGAAGGTCGGCGATTGATTACCGTGCTTCACGCTTCTTCTTCAGACGGTCGTGCTTTGACTCTTTCTTTGCTTCGGGGTCGGGAAGCTGTTCGAGTTCGGACATCACTTCCATAAGCCTTTTTGAGTTCGAAGCCATATCACGACCCGAATCACAATTCTGAATGGTATAGGCTAACTTATCCCTTAATGCAATTAATGTTTCTCTTTTGTTTCCGCTCTTGGCGGCTTCCACAAGATTTGCCACGTTCAAATCTCCTTTCTGCTTTTACCGTGATTAATCCCCATTCAATGGGTAAAAATATTAAATTAAGTTATCCACCCCATGTGGAAAACTTTTATGGCGTGTACGGCGCT
>AUXO017095239.1_pt1 | contig 13991 bp, 12 predicted proteins | sample 768731 | NCBI WGS metagenome assembly AUXO01 (sample SAMN02715735, study PRJNA202380) | gut metagenome | biome: sheep rumen | host: Ovis aries | place: New Zealand: Palmerston North | reverse complement strand
TGAAATTCGTCTTTAAATACGCTTTGATTTCTTCAGGAGATTTACCGCTATCGAACATCTCCAAAATACTTTTTGCGGTTTCTTTAGACCCTTTTTCTTTACCCTCTTTCATGCCTTCTTTTTTGCCTTCTTTCATGCCTTCTTTTTTGCCTTCTTTCATGCCTTCTTTTTTGCCTTCTTTCATGCCTTCTTTTTTGCCTTCTTTCATGCCTTCTCTCTTAGCTTCTTGGAATGCTAAATTGCGGGCATGTTCAATCTGACTTTTAAATTCTTCGTTAAAAATTCTCATCATATCTTCTTTTAACATATTTTCGTCCTTCTAATTTTTTGCATCATGCATTACTTTTTTAATACGGAGAGCTTGCATATGATTAGGGGAGGCAGCACGCACTGCCCCTTAAATATTATCTTTAGGATGTTTTATTTGTCATTTACTGAAATTCGTCTTTAAATACGCCTTGATTTCTTCAGGGGATTTACCGCTATCGAACATCTCCAAAACACTTTTTGCGTTTTTTTCTTCGCCTTCTTTCATGCCCTCTTTTTTGCCTTCTTTCATACCTTCTTGGAGTGCTAAATTGCGTTCATATTCAATCTGACTTTTAAATTCTTCGTTAAAAATTCTCATCATATCTTTTACTAACATAGTTTCGTCCTCCTTTGAATTCTTTAAATCACGCATTACTTTTCTTAATACAGGGTCTTGCATATGATCAGGATCAGCGCAGTTAAGATCATGAATCATGCGCCTAAGTTCACTGTTATCACATTGTGATGTATCTACAAATACAATATAGCGCGCATTTCCTTTGATGGGAAGAGCTTTTTCAGTTGAAAATCCTTCAATTCTTTCAATGAAAGACTGGTTTGGTAAGATTGGACCATTGACAATGAAAATAACATAGCTTGTACGCATATTTGGGTAAGGTTCATTTTTTGGTAAGTCTAATGCATCCAATGCAGACGAATAATAGCGTGCTCTCTTAATGGAGACATCACCAGGATATTTTGAGAATTCCAGATCAATGACATAGTCGCTGTTTTCAAAGTAGACATCAAAACATACGCTTCTGTTGAAGATATTGGTAATATCTTTTTGGGTTGTGGAATAGCCGTCACTAATGAGTTCATCGTAGGGCTTTAAAATCTTGTTCAGAACATAAGCAACGATGATGGGGCTCTTAAAGACTGTTCTGGCGATAATGTCATCCATTAACGTGCGGCTGCTAAGTAAGTTGTAAAACATTTCAAATTTATCTTCGTGTGGATTCATCTATTCACCCCCTCTATTATATTAAAGACAAGAAGAGGCATGAATCTCACAAAAAAATGAAAAAAAGTTTAAAAAGATGGAAAATGAAAGGGGCCGAACAAATGTTCGGCCATAGGATTTAAAATTTATGAAGGGAAATTTATGAAGAAGTACTTACTTTTAAGTACAGGATGATCATATCTTAAAGCTGTGGTAATTTGATCAAAAACAATTGTGAAAATATGTGATTAGGCATTTTTGAAGAGTCTTTTACGAATGGTAAAGTAGGCGATGTGCACACCCGTTCCGCAGATAACCCAGGAAATAGGATAAACAATCATTAAAACAGGGAGGATATGATTGTGCTGGAAGATTGTTGAAACCCAAATAATTCTAAAGAGACAGGAACCAATCATGGTGATGATGGCAGGTTCAAGGGAATGCTGCATACCACGCAGACAGCCACCGGCAATTTCATAGGTCCCGGTTAATAATTCTAAGTTATCAATATAGTAGAGACGTATAAAACCATACTGCATAACAACTGGTGATGTGGTAAAAATAGACATTAATGGGTAACGAGCAAACCAGAAAATCATACTTAACACAAAGGTGGCAGACATCCCGACAATCATGGCTACACGATAGATTTTCTTACAGCGATTATATAATGCGGCAGCATAGTTCTGACTGGTGAATGTTGTTGCTGCCTGACCAAAGGCGTTGATGACATAATAACCCATTGTTTCAAAGTTAAGAGCAGCGGTATTACCAGCGATGGCATTTGCACCAAAACTGTTGATTCCGCTTTGAATGATGACATTTGATAATGAAAAGACCATCCCTTGAATACCCGCTGGGGCACCAATCGCAATAATCCGTGATAAGTAGGTTTTCTCAATCTTGAGCTTTTTAAGATGTAAACGATAGGTTTCCTCTTCATGTCTTAAGAAGGTAATGATCATAAAAGCCGAGAATGCATTAGCGACGAGGGTCCCTAAGGCAACACCAGCAACGCTTAAATGGAAGACGCCAACAAAGATGATATTGAGGATGACATTAATAATTCCTGATAGGAATAAGATATAAAGCGGTCTTGTCGAATCACCTTTAGCTCTTAAGACCGAAGCCCCAAAATCATAGATGAGTAAAAATGGTAAAGCAATAAAAAGAATACGTAAATAGACCACCGCTAAGGCTAAAACACGATCAGGGGTCGACATCAGTTTTAAGATCTGCGGGGCTACAATTTCTCCTACAATGCAGAGAATTACGCCGCTGACAAGAGAAAGGGCGATAGTGGTATGAATGGCCTTGTTAATATCTTTCTTTTTGCCCGAGCCGATAAAAGAGGCAATGGTGACATTGGATCCTAATGATAAGCCGCTAAATAAGCTGACTAATAATGAAACTAAGGAACTGTTGGCTCCGACCGCGGCCATCGCGACAGAGTCCTCAAAACGACCAATAACCGCTAAGTCGGCGGAGTTAAAGAGCTGCTGTAAGATGCTCGCTAAAGCGAGAGGAATGGCATAGCTAACGATTTTTCCTAATAGCGGTCCTTCTAACATATTCATTTCCTTTGCATGTAAACGCATGAAAATCCCTCCTTATATTCATCATACAACGTTGTTTAAAAACCGACAATATAAGCGTATGATTTTGAAAATGTAAATAGAACCGGATGGGACGTCCGGTTCTATAAATAGGGATTTTAATTATGAAGGGAAATTTATGAAGAAGTACTTATTTTCTAAGTACACATAGATCATATCAGGGACATAACGTATATTAATCAAAGAATGATGGAAGAATATGTGAGAAGCAAAAAGCCGCTAGAAAATCTAGCGGTTTTTCGTTAGTCAAAAGTGACATATTCATAATCTAAAGGTTTTGTACCTTCAAGTTTTGTGACATCTAATAAAACGATGTTCTGACCATATTCTTCATCATATGCAATATGGGTATCGCCTTCAACGATGATCCATTCATCAGGAATCAGTTTATCACGATATTCTTTAGAGATACAGATCAGACCGATCAGAGAAGTATCCTGTTCGCAGCAGACCATCGCATAACGACCTAAGATAAAGCCGTTTTCCTGAACGCTGTCTTTACCGATGAATTTACCTTTGATACGGATATGCTTATTGTCATAACGTTCTGGATGTTCCATACAGTCATAACAGAAAACACCGAAGTCATGATCCTGGATATCTAAATCATGTGGTTTATAGTCATATGGTAATTCTTCATTCTGAGAATTATCAATTGTGCCATCAGGTAATTCATAGATAATCTGACACTGCTGATTCATCGCACGAATGTTATTTCTGAATGGTGATTTCTTAGAACCTTCTGGGAAACGGTTAAAAATAATCACATCACTGCGATAACAGTGCTGATAGAGCAGGGAACGCATGTTTGTGTTGTTGACGAAATAAGTGAACTTAGAAGCATCAATCGTTGTTAAAATCTGAACAACTTCCCAGCCTGCTGGTTTATCGCTGTTGATGAAATCATCCGTATTCCACATACCATTGTATTCTACTAAGACCTGAGTTGGATGGTATTCTTCGCGGATCTTATTCCAGAAGTCTAAAGTTAATTCACTCTGATCTTCAACTAAGACTAAGTGAGTATCATGATCTTCTAATTCTGAAGTTTTATATTCAACTTCGCCTTCTTCACAAATCACTAAGACACTGCGTTCACCATCACAAAAGTTGGTGTTGACAACAGTATCGTTGATGAAGGTTGATTTCCCGCTTTCCAGGAAACCAGTGAAGAGATAGATTCTTGTTTCAAAATCCATAGTATTATCCTTTCATTAAATCATAAATCTTGTGCACATCGATATGTTCACCAATGACACATAAACGACCGTTGACATCCGGAGATGTTTCACGGATTTCATAATCACCAGCCACGAAGTCAAATTCATACCATTTGCCTTCAGCGCCTTTGACGATTCCTTTAGATCTTAAGATATGACCTAAAGATTCATCGTTTTCTAAGGTCTGTAATTTGCTTTCTAATTCTTCTTTTGTGAAAGCATGTGCTGTTTCAATACCAATACTATTGAAGACTTCATCTGCATCATGGAGATCTTCTTCATCGAAGTAAGCTTTTGAACCTTCATCTTCTAATGCGGCACCGCTATGATCATGGTCGTGATCATGATGGTGATGATGATGATGTTCATGTTCTTCTTCATGTTCGTGGTCATGATCATGATGGTGTTCATGTTCGTGATCATGGTCATGGTGATGATGGTGGTGGTGACTTTCTACTTCGTGTTCTTCAGTTGCCTGCATTAAGGCTTTTTCTAATGATTCCTTGTTTTCAGCAGCTTTTAAGATGGCATCACCAGAGATTTCATCCCAAGGGGTAGTGACAACGGCAGCGTGATCATTTAATTCCTGGATGATATCTAAGTCAGTAGCTAACTTATCTTCATCAACATCCTGAGTTCTTGATAAGACGACAACTGATGCATTAGCGATCTGGTTATTGAAGAATTCACCAAAGTTTTTGTGATACATCTTACATTTTTTCGCATCAACGACAGTGTAGAAAGCGTCTAATTCTAAGTCATCACTGTGTACTGCTTCAACGGCGGCGATAATATCAGAAAGTTTACCAACGCCTGATGGTTCAATAATAATACGATCAGGATGGTAAGTATCTAAAACCTGTTTTAAAGCTTTTTCAAAATCACCAACTAAGCTGCAGCAGATACAGCCCTGTGATAATTCATTGACCTGGATGCCAGCATCACGCATGAAGCCGCCATCGATCCCGATTTCACCAAATTCATTTTCAATTAAGACAACCTGTTCATCTTTTAAAGATGAATCTTTTAATAATTTCTTGATTAATGTTGTTTTACCAGCACCTAAGAAGCCGGAAATAATATCAACTTTACTCATTATTTATACACTCCTTTACAAATCATTGCTATTATAGCACGTTTTTTAACTTTTAAAAGATTAATGCACAATCGTTTTAGCAATCTCTCTTTGAGAGTGCAAAAAGAAAAGATCTCAGGAAGAGATCTTTACTTAGCAGCAGTGATTTTGGCGATTGAAAGATTGCTGATTGGCTTCATGATCACTAATAAAATAATGACATGAATTGGCAGCATGATCGCTTCTTTTGGTAAACGGCTGATCACCGTTGCTGTAAATGGCAGGTGATAGAGCACCGCTAACCAGAAAGAGTTTAATAAGATATTGACGATGATCTTATTAACTAAAGAAGCCGCAATAATACGTTTGAGGCTGACTTCTTTCTTATATAAGAAGTAGCCGAAGATGACCCCAGTTAAGATCGTATCAATAGTAAAACCGGGAGCATAAGGGCCAGTTGGGCGAATCAGATAACCGCCGATATCGGCGATGCCGCCAACCAGGCCACCGACAACAGGGCCAAATAAGTAACCAGCAATCGCAATAGGGAGACCGGCAAAGCGGATCTCAATGACATTGCTGATGGGCAGCTTGAAGAAACCGAGTACAATCGCTACGGCACATAACATGGCTGCTGTTGTCATCACTTTCATGTTCTTTAATTGAGACATATAAAAACACCTCCTTACGCAGAAATCTCGCTTAAGAGGTGAACTCAACTCTTAAAAGCAGCGGGATGCGATAACGAAACCGCAAGACATCGCTCTTCGTCCTGGTGACAACTCCCCGTTCACCTAGGCACTTAACGCCTCGTTATCTACTCTGCATATCAATATGTCGAACACACTATATAACAGGAAACGTCTGACGTCAATTGTTATTAGAAATATGTATAACGGTAACGGCCAATATTTTTTTGCTTGAAAAAAGTATGGTAAAAATAAGATGGAATAATCATCTCAATTGAATTCGTTAATGATGCGATCTGGATCATTATGAAAATTGCGCCATAGCTAAATGTAATATATTCAACATATTTTGAGAATGGCAAATAGATAGTCAGATATGACACACAATATTTAAGAAAAAGCTAAATAATATATGTTGATAAAACAAATTGTCGTTTACAAAACATGAATATGAATGTTAAAATGAAAAGGATTGATAAGAAAAGAGGTGGAACAGATGACAGATCATGATGGCGAGGGGCCAGGTCCTATTCACATACTGAAAAATGGCAGGCGCAAGGGAGCTGTCGACAGATCACATCTGTTGCACTTTTTGCCGGTGTAAAACGGTCAGAAAGAGCATCTTTAGCGCGATCATTATTTTCCTCCTTGCTTTTGTCATTAACATCAGGATGTTTTTAAGACACGAATCCCCATGAAACAACGAAGAAGCCCATTTTAGATGGTGAAACGAAATGTGAGGAGGAGAAAAATGATGAACGAAGAAAAGAATACAGCTGTTACAACGCTGGGATATGAAAAAGAAATTTTAGCGATTATTCGGGCCAATCATTCGCCCCGGATCATTGCTGATCAATTGCATAATTATCATGCTAATGATATGGCGGCGATTCTTCCCAAACTGGAAAAGAAAGAACGGCAGACACTTTATCGGGTTATGCATACAGAGGATCTGGCAGAAATTTTAGAATATGCAGATGATAATGCGGATCTCTATCTGGAAGAGATGGACCCCAAAAAAGCGGCCGCTTTGCTGGAAAAGATGGAACCTGCGGCGGCTGCAGATATTTTAAAAAATAGTGGATCCTATTATAAGAAGGTTTGGCTGGAGATGATGACGCCAGAAGATCGCCAGGCTATTTTAGATTTGGCGGCGTATGAAGAAGATACGATTGCCAGCCGGATGACGACAAATTATGTGGTTATTAAAGGTCGTCTTTCGATTAAAGAAGCGATGCGTTCGCTCATTGATCAGGCCTCTGAAAATGATAATATTTCTGTTATTTATATTCTTGATGAGAATGACGTCTATTACGGAGCAGTGGATCTTAAGGACCTGATTATTGCGCGCGAAGGGACAAAGCTGCTGGATATCGTGACAACGACGTATCCTTATGTATATGCGGATGAAAAAATTGAAGACTGTCTGGAAAAGATTAAAGACTATTCCGAGGAGTCGATTCCGGTGCTGTCGGATGATAATCATATTCTTGGTGTGATTACTGCCCAGGATGTCATTGAAGTGGTTGATGATGAGATGGGTGAAGATTATGCGAAGCTTGGCGGCTTGTCTGCTGAAGAGGATCTTGAAGAACCGATCAGACGAAGCGTTCAGAAACGACTGCCCTGGCTGGTGCTCTTAATGTTTATGGGCATTGGTGTCTCGACAGTCGTTGGTCTTTTTGAAACGGTGGTTCAGAAGCTCACTCTTATTATGGCTTTCCAGTCGATGATTTTAGATATGTCAGGGAATGTTGGCACACAATCTTTAGCGGTGACGATTCGTGTCTTAATGGACGAAAATCTGACGGTAAAGGAAAAACTGCATCTGATTGGCAAAGAAATGACAGTGGGCTTTGCCAATGGATTTATTTTATGCATCGTTTCCTTTGCGGCCATTGGACTGTATATTATGGCGGCGCGTCATATGCCGGCTATGACCGCTTTCGCAATATCTGCCTGCATTGGTTTTTCCCTGCTTCTGGCAATGTTAATCTCAAGTTTTGTCGGCACGGCGGTACCAATCTTTTTTAATCAGATTGGTGTCGATCCAGCGGTTGCTTCTGGCCCCCTGATTACGACACTTACTGATTTGGTGGGGGTTGTCACTTACTATGGCCTTTCATGGCTGATGCTGGTTAATATTTTGCATATGTAATTATTTTTTTTAAAGCTGGGCTATCCAGCTTTTTTTGATGCCTTGAAATTTTTAGGGCTTTGGAAAGATCTGAGTGACCGAAAAAAAGATATTTAATAACAAATTATTATTATGATTATCAAATTAGGAATAGCATAAGCAAACGTGCTAAGAATTTAGCATAACCAGGTATATTGTATACAATATAAAATAATTTGAAATTGATTTGTAAAAAATAATAATAACTGTTTACAAATTTAGTGATAAGACATATAATCCAATTAAATCAAAAAAGGAGGAGTCATGAAATGACCGATAAAAGAGTTTACAATTTTAGTGCTGGCCCATCTATGCTGCCGGTAGAAGTGCTCGAAGAAGCACGCGACGAGATGCTTAACTATAAAGGCTCAGGCATGAGTGTTATGGAGATGAGTCACAGATCCTCCACATATCAGGCTATCTTTGATGAAACCAAAGCAACTTTAAAGAGATTATTAAATATCCCTGATAACTATAAAATCTTATTCTTACATGGCGGAGCAACCCAGCAGTTTGGGACGCTTGCTTTAAACTTATTACAGAAAGGACGCGCGGACTATGTTGTGACAGGCAACTTCTCTAAGAAGGCTGCTCAGGAAGCTGCAAAGTTTGGCGATGTTCATATTGCCTATGATGGCAAAGACAATAACTATACCCATATTCCTACGCAGGATGAATTAGATATCCGTGATGATATTGATTATGTTCATATCTGCCAGAATAACACCATCTTTGGGACCGAATGGAATTATGTACCGGATACTAAAGGGGCACCATTAGTAGCGGATATGTCTAGTGATTTCTTATCACGTCCAGTTGATGTGACAAAATACGGCTTGATCTATGCTGGGGCTCAGAAGAATGTGGGGATCGCTGGTTTAGGGATCGTTATTATTAGAGAAGATTTAGTCAAACCACATCGTCCTGATATCCAGGTATTATCTGAATACGATACGATGATCAAAAAAGATTCTATGTACAATACACCACCAGCTTATGCGATCTATGTGGCTGGCTTAGTAATGAAATGGATTGAAAACCAGGGCGGCCTGGAAGCAATGGAAAAACGTAATATTAAGAAAGCAAAATTACTGCAGGATTACTTGGATCAGAGTGATTTCTATAACTATCCAACTGAAAAAGGTTCTCGTTCTAATATGAATGTGGCTTTCACCACACCGAATAAAGATTTAGATGCGAAATTTGTGAAAGAATCTATTGAAGCGGGAATGACGAACTTAAAAGGTCACCGTTTAGTTGGCGGTATCCGTGCTTCTATTTACAATGCAATGCCTTATGAAGGTGTTGAATATTTAGTGAACTTTATGAAGAAATTCGCAGAAGAAAATAAATAAGGAGAAGATCATGGCTATTAAAATTAAAACAATGAATAAAATCTCTAACAAGGGATTAGCATTATTTGATGAGCGTTATGAAGTTGGTGATGAGATCACTGATGAAGATGCGATTTTAGTCCGCAGTGCGAAGCTGCATGATTATCCAATGGGAGAAAACTTAAAGGCTATTGCTCGCGCTGGTGCCGGCACCAACAATATTCCAGTGAAGGAATGCGCAGATCGCGGGATTGTTGTTTTCAACACTCCAGGGGCGAATGCCAATGCCGTTAAGGAACTCGTATTATGTTCTTTATTCCTTTCTTCCAGACGTGTCCTGGAAGGGATCGAATGGACAAAGACATTAACGGGCGATGACTTTGGCAAGCAGGTCGAAGCCGGCAAGAAACAGTTTGTCGGTCCAGAAATCGAAGGTAAGACATTAGGGATTATCGGTTTAGGGGCTATTGGTGTGGCAGTCGCTAATGCAGCGGTTAAATTAGGCATGAATGTCATTGGTTATGATCCTTATATTTCTGTCAATGCGGCTTGGAAACTCTCTAAATGGGTCAAGAAAGCAGCAAGCCAGGAAGAAATCTTCCAGGAAGCAGACTATATCACTATTCATGTGCCGGCTAATGATGAAACGAAGAACATGATCAATGCGAAGGCGATCAATGAAATGAAACCAGGCGTCCATGTCTTGAACTTTGCACGTGATGCCTTAGTCAATACTGATGATATGATTGATGCCTTAAAGAAAGGCAAAGTAGCGCGTTATATCACAGACTTTGGGACCGAAGCTTTAGCCCATACAGACAATGCGATTGTGATGCCGCATTTAGGGGCTTCGACACCAGAATCAGAAGAAAACTGCGCTACCATGGCAGTTGAAGAAGTCATGGATTTCTTAGAAAACGGGAATATCCGTAACTCTGTTAACTTCCCAACAGTTGTGGAACCACGTACAACAACTTATCGTTTATGTATCATCCATAAGAATATTCCTAATATGTTAGCGAAGTTCGCTGGGACGATTGCGAAGAAAGATATGAACATCGAAAACATGGTGAACAAAGCACGTGGCGACTATGCTTATACGATCATTGATACGAATGATTTAAGCGAAGATATCACCAAAGCGATTGAAAAACAGGAAGGCGTCATTAAAGCGCGTATCATCGCGAAAGCTTTATTCTAAAAATGAACTGCGTGTAAAAGCGCAGTTTTTTTGCACTTTGTTTGCGGTGGCTGTGATATAATGATAGAGTACATCAAAAAGGAGGACAAGCCATGGCAAAACGCAGAAAACTGACCTATAAAGCAAAGATCTTACTGTATCTTGCGGGCGCTTTGGTCCTGCTGATTTTTGCGATCGGTCTGATTCAGTCTTCCTATATGGTTTACTTTGATAGTTCTTATCGTAAGACCTATGTCATTACCACAAAATTAAAACTGCTGGGCTGGATGCCAGCAGTGATGGGCTTATGTCTATTACCGACGATGTTTGATTTTTTACGAAGAGCCCGTCGGGTGTATCGCAATGAACAAAAAAGAAGACGGCGCTTAGCCAGGGAAAGGCGTCGCCGTCGTTTAAAACAAAGATCAGGGATCTCTTAAGGGATCCTTTTTATAATGGCTTCTGATAGAAGTTGCCTTTAACGGCCATCGACTGGGTCACATTGACAAAGGCATGAGGATCAATCGCCATGACTTTACTGGTCATATCATTCAGTTCATCTTCTGAGATAACGGTATAGATCATTGTCCGGTTTTCATGCTTATAAGAGCCTTGGGCATTTAAGCGAGTAGCCCCATGGTTGGTCTGACTGTAGATCTCTTTTTCGATTTCATCAGGCTTGTTGGTCACAATAAACATTGTGATCTGATGATCGTTTTTATTAAACGTGTTAATGGCCTGGGTTGAAACGAACTGGAAAATAATTGAATAAAGGGAGGCTTCAAAACCAAATAAGGCGCCCGCAATTAATAAGATGCAGACATTAAAACCTAAGATAATATTCCATGAACGAATATTAAACTTACGATTCAGATAAACGGCCACAAAGTCAGTGCCGCCGGAAGAAGCGCGTCCTTTTAAGGCAATGGAGATCGCAATGCCATTGATCAGCCCGCCAAAGACGGCCACTAATAAAGGATCAGTGGTAATTTTATAGGAAGGGATCAAGTCAACCATAAAGGAGTTGAGGACGATCATTAAGACACTGAAAGTGGTAAATCGTTTAGAGATAAACTTAAAACCAATGGCAGCGGGGATCGCATTAAGTAAAATGTTGATCAGAAAATAAGGAATGTGGATCCCAGCAAATTTCATTAAAGTTCGCTGGACTAATAAGCTCAGCCCGGTAATTCCGCCCGGGACTAAGTTTCCTGCCCGGACGAATGTTTTGATGTTGACAGCCATGATCAAGGCTGAAATGACAACGAAAAAAGCCGAACGGGCTAAACTAATCTCGCGTCCAAATTTTCTTTTAAATCTCATGTATTCCATTTATATCACCAAAATTATTGTAACGGATGTACATTTTAATGCAAGAAAATCTCTCCGATGTGTAAATTTTATCTTTTTATATCCATAACCATGAGAAAACTTTAACGTTCCTTTACATAGTAAACGATCCTTTGATTCTAAAAACCAATAATTTTACCTTATCTTTACATTCACATTTTTTCTTAATACTTTTAACTTAATATTCATTCAAATTTACATAAGCATGCTATTTAACCCATAAGGTGATTCCTATAATGAGAGTCGTCGAAGAAAGGAAAAGTACATACGACAGGAGGAAATAAATTTATGAAAAAAGTATTATCTATGGGTTTAGCTTTAGCGGCTGCGTTATCGTTAACAGCCTGCGGAGGAGGCTCTACAAGTAGTTCGGGAGAAAGCTTATCTGGTAAAGTTTCCTTAAACGGTTCTACTTCAATGGAAAAATATGTGACAGCTTTAGGCGAAGGCTTTAAGGAAAAATATCCTGATATGACAGTGGAAACACAGTTCACTGGTTCATCAGCTGGGGTACAGGCTTTAATTGATGGGCAGTGTGATATCGCGGATAGCTCACGTTCTTTAACGCCAGCTGAAAAGAAGAAAGGCTTAGTGGAAAATGTGGTCGCTATCGATGGGATCGCTATTTCCTTAAATAAGAAAAACAAAGTCAATAACGTTACTTCAAAACAGTTAGCGGATATTTATACGGGTAAGATCACTAACTGGAAACAGCTTGGCGGCGCGGATGAAAAGATCGTTGTCATCGGCCGTGAATCAGCATCTGGTACACGTGCAGCCTTTGAAGAATTATTAAAGGTGGAAAACAAATGTAAATATGCACAGGAACTTGATAACACTGGTGCCGTAGTAGCAAAATGTGCATCAACAACCGGTGCAATCGGTTATGTTTCATTAGACGCCGTTGATAACACAATCAAAACAGCAAAACTTAATGGTGTCGAAGCAACAGAATCAAACATCAAAGCTGGTACTTATAAATTATCTCGTCCATTTGTTATGGCAACGAAAGGGGCAATCTCAAAACAGAATAAAAAAGTCCAGGCAATCTTCAAATATGTCAACTCTGATGAAGGCCAGAAGATCCTGAAAAAGGTGGGCTTAATCAGTGCAAAGAAGTAATAGTATGAGTTTAGATACAACAGTTACTAAAAATACTTCGGTCTTTGGTTCTAAAAACAGTCGTTCAACAACAGAAAAGGTAGCCGCCGTGATCTTCACGGTCTGCGCTGCCGTTTCGGTTGTAGCCGTTGTTTCCATCACCGGGTATATGATTTATTCGGGGGCACCGGCTTTATTCAAAGTCGGTCCCGCCGAAATTCTTTTCCATACGGTTTGGGAACCAACCGCGGGAAAATTCGGGATTGCCTACATTATCTTAACCTCTATTGTCGGGACTGCCTTTGCTGTTTTAATTGGTGTCCCAATTGGTATATTGACAGCTGTGGCTTTAAGTGAATTATGTGGTCCACGCTTAAAACGCATCTTAAAAGCTGCAATCGAATTATTAGCCGGGATTCCTTCCGTTATTTATGGTTTGTTAGGGATTCTGATTATTAATCCGGCGATGTATGCTTTAGAAAAAATGATCTTCGCCCATGATCCTTCCCATCAGTTTACTGGGGGATCCAACTTAATTGCGGCGATCTTAGTCTTAGTCATTATGATTTTACCTACTTTAATCAATGTCTCATCAACAGCCATTGATGCCGTTCCTCAGCACTTACGCATGAGTTCCAGAGCCTTAGGGGCAACGCAGATTCAGACGATCTTCAAAGTCGTGATTCCAGCTGCCAAAAATGGGATCTTATCAGCAATTGTCTTAGGTGTTGGCAGAGCGATCGGGGAAGCGATGGCGATTCTGTTAGTAGCGGGGAACAGTGTTAACTTACCACTGCCATTTAACTCAGTACGTTTCTTAACCACCGCGATTGTCTCTGAAATGTCTTATTCCAGCGGACTGCATCGTCAGGTGTTATTTACGATTGGTTTAGTTTTATTCATCTTTATCATGATCATCAATATTGTTTTACAGCGTATCATGAAGAAAGGAGCCGAAGATGGAAAGTAGTCAACATACAACCCTCATGCAAAAACAT
>AUXO010863757.1_pt1 | contig 13991 bp, 8 predicted proteins | sample 768731 | NCBI WGS metagenome assembly AUXO01 (sample SAMN02715735, study PRJNA202380) | gut metagenome | biome: sheep rumen | host: Ovis aries | place: New Zealand: Palmerston North | reverse complement strand
TTGTTTTTCCTTTCTTTTTAATATTATCTTCTAATTGTTCTATTTCATTATCTTGAGATTTTTTTAATGTTATTAGTCCTTTTAATTTTGCTACTTTCTCTGCTATTTTACCTTTTTTATTTTTTTCTGATTCAGCTCCTGTTGTTACTACAGGACTAGGACCAGGGCAAGGTCCTGCCCATGCGTATACTTTTGGTTCTTCTGATAGTATTCCTGTCTTTTCAGCCATTTCTAGCATTTCTTCATATAGTTCTGAATGATTAATTTCTTCTTTTCTTTCATCTTTTTCTGGGTTTAAAACTTGTTCTATAAATTTACTATCTTGTTTCATATTTATTACTTGCTGTTTTGTTTCTTCATTATGCTTTCCATACATAATTGTATTAAACATTTTATATTCTAGTTCCTCATTAGTTCTTATAAATTCTTGTTTTATACGTTCTTCAAATTCGCCTTCTTGGAATTCAATTTTTTCTAATTTATATTCACCGTTTTTTATAACTTCATAAAAATCAGTATAATTAGTTTGGTCTTTACAATTTTTTAAGATGTTTGTTAAATTTTTTTTTGCAACTTCCTTTTCATATGAATTTTGTATACTAAATCCCATTTTACCACTTGTTTCATTATTAATGCAAAAAAAGTAATAACTATCAGAGGCTGTTTTTAAATATTCAAAATCATATTTATTATAATCTACTATCTTCTTTTTTTGTTTTATAATTCTTTTTGCAATTTCCATCACTACAAATTCTTTGGCTAATTCTTGTTCTTCATCTTTTGTACGAAATGTCTTAAATTCTTGCTTTTCATATTTATAATTTTCTAAGTTAGCATGTATTTCATCTTCTGTAAAACCATTTCTTTTTAATTTTTCGATAGTACTAGCATATTTTTCACTATAATAATCTTCAAAACTTTTGTCCTCATAATATAGAAAATCATTACCATATTCAGTGCTAATGCGTCCTCTTACAGTTTCAAAGCTTCTTAACTTTTGAAAATATAATTTTGCATCTTCTATACTTTTTATACTTTTAAAATCTTTATCAAAAACTTTTTTCATTAAAATATCTTGTGTTTCCTTGAAATATTGCACTTCATCAAAAAATTGTAAATCTTCAAATCTTTCATTTAGCTTTTTTCCTGCCATTAACATTCTAGTTCTATATGCCATAAAAATCATTAATGGCATACCATATTTCTTTGCAAAATTGCTTTCAAATTCCATATTTCCATTTATTATGCTTTTATGAGATTTTTCTCCTAATGTATATTCCATTTGCTTAACTAATGAAACGAGTGGTCTATATGTAATATCTTTATTAAAATTGTATTGAATTCTATCATTTCTTTCTATTGTAACACTATTATATTCACTTTCTCTTTTTTTAACATCAAAGCATGATCTTTCACTTCCGAAAAAACTTTCAACTAAATTTTCTGTTTCCCCTTCTAGTAATCCACGCAATAATCCTTTCTTATATAATAAGCATTTCTTACCTGTCATTGCATGTATATATTCATGTAGTCTAACATGTTTGTACCATTTATCATCACTATTAATATCATTTTGTTTTTCTAGAACTACAACATTAAATACAGGATTGTAGTACCCCGAAAATCTTCCTCCAAGTAATTTTTCTTTTTTTATTAATCGTACTTTACTAATTTTTTTATTTATTTTTTCTAAATCAATATCTACATTTAATTTTTCTTTAATTTTTTTAAAATTATTTTTTTGTTCATCTATAATTTTTTCTTTTTCTTCACCTTCAATAACTGTAGCTGTTATATCTCTATAAATTATCTTCTTTTTTAATAGTTTTAAATAAAATTTAAATTCATCTTGGGTTCTATTTGCAAATTCTTTAGAATCTTCTTTTAATGAATATATTTTTGTTGAGTCAATTAATCCTAATTTATTTTTTATAATGGATATTTTTAAATTATCTTGTATTGGAATATACTCCATATCTTTTTTTATGCAAAAAATTTCATCTTCTAAGGAACCAAAATGATATATCATTTGGTTTTTGTACTTTATTGTGTCTATATACACATATTCTTTATTATTTTTATATATAATAAAAATATCATTCATTTTGATTTCCTTTCAAAAATTTTATTTTTCTCCTGGTGTATCTAAACTTTTTCCATCTTTTTGAATTTGACTTTCTAAATCTTTTATTTCTTCATCTTGCTCTTTACTTAATTTTATTAAATCTTTTGCTTTTTCTACTTTTTCATTAAATCTTTCACTTTCAATATCACTATTTTGCTCTGATTTTATAGAAAAACTTTGATTTTCATTTTCTTGAATTTTTTCATCTCTTAACATTGAAATCTCAGATTCATCCCTGTCAGTTTTTAAATAATCATACAAAACTTTTTTTATTTCACCAGGTATAAAATCTATACTTTCTTCTCTATATTCTTGTTGTTCAAAAAAATCTAAATATCTACTAATTTTTGAGTCTTCTTTACACCAAAAAAGAGAATAATCTTGTGCCTCATCTTGCTTTTCTTGAGCTTTACTGTTAATTTTTTTTGTTATTTCTAACAATCTTTTTCTATCATAAGCATCTCCTGGACTATATGGTATAACAAATCCACTATCATTTTCTTTTTTTAAGACACACACAAAACCAGAATTTGGTGATACCATAAAGTATTTAAACTTATATTCATCGATGTCTATAATTTTCTTATTATCATTAAATTGATTTAAAGCAAAATTATAAATTATATTTTTCTTTTCTTTTTGTTCTCTTTCTTTTGTATAGGCACTTTTGAATTCTTGTCTCTCATATCTATACTCTTCTAAACATTTTACAACTTCATCTTCTTGTATTCCTTTACTTTTCAATTTTTGTATAATTTTTCTAAATTTTTCATCATAATAATCATGAAAAGTACTATCTTCTTCTTTATTTATAAACACGCGGGCTCTAACAGTTTCAAACCCTCTTAATTTATTAAGATATGTTTTGGCATCTTCTATACTTTCGATTTGTTCATAATCTTTATCAAAAGTCTTTTTCATAAGTATATCTTGCGTCTTTTTAAAATATGAATCAATTACACTTTCTCCATCTTTTCTCAATAACCTTCTAGTTCTATGTGCCATAAAAATCAATAATGACTTTCCATATTTATTGGCAAATTCTTTTTCAAACGTTCTATCTCCATTAATAATACTACTGTATGATTTTTTTCCTAATATATGCTCTATCTGTTGAATAATTGCCACAGGCATCATATAGGCACTATCCATAGAAAAATTAAAAGCAAAGTCTAATCCTGTAGAATATCCTTTTCCTCCACAACTAGTATTATCTCCCATAAAACTTTCTACTAAGTTTTCAGTTTCTCCCTCTATAAATCCTATCATAAAACGATTTAAGTTTTTAATCCCCGTCACTCCATGAATAAATTCATGGAAACGAGTTCTTTTTGCCTCTTTACCGTTGTTTATTAATACCATCTATATCAAAACAAAGTATATTTCCAACAGGTTTATAATACCCTAAAGTTTTTATGTTATTACTTCTTATTACTTTTATTTTTTTTATTTTTTCTTGTATTTTATCCATATCTATGTCTAAATTATATTTTTCTTTTGCATTTCTAAAATTATCTATTTGTTCATTAACTAGTATATCTCTTTGTTCTTGACTTATTTTTTCTGCATCTGTTACCATATATCTAATTAAATTATTGGCTTTTCTTAGCTTTACTTCTGCACCATTTTTTATTTTTTTTATGATTTCATGCCTTTTTCCTTGTTTATTATAAATATAATTTTTTCTAATATATCCTAGTTTATTATTTATAGCGCTAATTTGAAAACTATCGATAATTGGTATATATTGTTCACTATTTTTTATACAAAAAATTTCATCTTCTAAGGAACCAAAATGATAGATCATTTGGTTTTTATACTTTATTGTATCTATATGCACATATTCTTTATTTTCTATATTAATTGTAAAAATATCTTTCATTTTGATTTCCTTCCAAAAAATTTTATTTTTATTCTAGTGTATCTAAGTTTACTCCATCTTTTTGAACTTGCTTTTCTAATTCTGATATTTCTTCATCTTGCTCTTTACTTAATTTAATTAAATTTTTTGCTTTTTCTATTTTGTCATTTGAATCAATTTGTATATTATGATCTGAAAAAATCTTTTTTATATCATCATCTAAGTACATTTCTTGTGTTTCTGTATCAATTAATCCATTTATTACTTTTTCTTGTTGGCCACCTTCTAGTGTTTGACATATTTGTTCAATATAAGCAAATTTTAAATCCTCTATATAATCTCCAATATATACATTACTTGGGGTTCTTTTTTTATCTAATCTTTCTAAATAATCTGGTATTATTCTTTTATATTTTTGTAATGTAACTTCTATTGGCTGTCCTTCTCTTATCAATTCTATCTCTCTTTGAATTGCTAGATTCATAACCCCTTCCAATTCTACATCAAATCCATAATCTTCAATTATGGCACATTCTGTATCTAATATTTCAAATGAATGCTTTTGTATTTCATCTTCTGTTAATTCAGTAATTTTCTCATGACAAAAATCATCGTATCCAACTACTACACTATCTTTTTCATCATTTGGATTTCGTAACCCCATACATAAGTCAAAAAATTCTTTGTATTCATCCCTTGATATTTCATATATTTTTCGTCCACCAAAATATTCTTTTCCAACATATGTAGCTAAATATGAATCACCATCTAATATATATATATCTTTTAATCTATTTTGTATTTCAAATGCATTTAAAATATAATTTCTTTTAGCATAAATAGATTTAAAATCTATATTTGAAAAATTCATCATTTTAGATTCATATATTTCTTCTAAATCTGTTTCTTTTTCTCCATTTTGCCATTTTTCCTCTGCCAATTCTTCTCCAAAAACTAATTTTAAATACTCATATTTATCGCCTAATATGTATTCAGCAAAAGCTTTTTTATCTTTACCACTACTGCTTAACCCAGCTAAAATTGTTCGTGGCCATGCATTTTCAAAATCATATCCACTAAATACTTCATACGGATAATCTACTCTTACGCTTTTTCCATCTATTTCAATTTTTCCATGTTTTTCAATATAGTGATTTATAACCATGTCACTTAATAAATCAGCTGACCCCTCTTCTATAGAAAACGAATTATTAATTCCAGTTGTTTTAAAATTATAATTAGATAATAAATGTGAATATTCATGTATTAAAAATCCTAAGGTTCTACTTATATTTTTTCTATGTCTTTCACATATAACAATATTATCTTTCATCCAATTAGCTCTTCCATTAAGATTCTCTTCTAATCTTTTGAATCTCACATCTGATTTATTAAAAATAATTTCCATTCTTTCTTTTTTATCTTCATCAAAATCATCTTGTAATGTATCTTCAAAATATTCTCGAATCATATGCTGAACAAGTTCTACTTGTGGTGCTATATTAGGATCTATTTGGCATTTAAATCCAGCAATAACTATCTTTCGATTTTCTCTAGATTTTATGTTTTTTAAAAGTTCTAGCCTCATATCATAATCTAATATTGTATTAATAAACTTTGCTCTATCTTCATCTTTTTCAATTGTATTGAATTTTTCTTTAATTTCATCATATGAATTTATATTATAAATTAATTCTTCATTTCTATAATCTTCATCATCTATATAACTCTTCAATAATTGATTTCTATAATATCCATCTTTTATCTTTTTTAAAATAGCTTTTTTCGAATCTTCACCTAAACTTGATAAAATTATAGCTTTTGCTCTATCTGATTCATAATTTAAGCTGTTAAAAAATTTTTCAGCCCCTTGCTCAGTTGTTATCTCATGACATACCCTTAGAACTTCATCTTTCTGTTTACCATTTTCGTTTATATAATTTACTATATCATCGTATTTCATATTCACCATAAAATAATACTTGTTTCTTTCATTAGAAATCAAATTTATATTATCTAATAAAATACTTGGATTTTCAACACTGTCAAGAATGAAGTTATCAAGGATATGATATTCGTATAATTCAAATATTAATTTTGCAACTTCGTCTGGTTGCATACTAGAAAATTTTTTCTTTAAATATTCCATTTCTGTTTTTCGCATATCCTCAGAATATATATATGAAATTAGAAATTCAATGTCTTCATCAGACAATCCTTCCCTGTATACTGGAAAGAACTTTATTAAATCCTCTTTATTTTTTATATTCAATTCATCTAAATCCAATCCCCTTGCTATGTCATTTAGATCTTTTAATATATAAAACATATTTCTTTGCATGTTTTTTACTCCATTTAATCAATTGATGTTCCAATATTCTTTTCTTGTGTTGTTTTAATTTCTATTCCATATTCTTTACTTAATATTTCTTTTTTTCTATTTTCAAAAATATTTATATACCCAAACATATCTGGATTAACTTTTCCTTCCAGCTCTTTTTTTACTCTTTCTTCAACTTCTTTTATAATTTCTTCTTTATCACTCATTTTCATCACCTTTTACAACTTTTAGAAATTCTTCCCCACTCATTGTTCCTTTTTCCATAAGTTCATTTATAACTTTATCAAATAATTCTCTATGTTCTTTTAGCATAGTTTTTGTTTCTTCATAGCATTCATCCAAAGTTTGTTTCTTTTCTTTATCTAAATACTGAGACATTTCTATACTTGTATCTATGTTTTTAGTACTTAATAATCCAAGTGTTTCTGACATTCCACATTCTTTTAACATTTTAGTCACTATATTTGCAGCTTTTTCTAGGTCATTCCAGCATCCACTTGCAACTTTTCCCAATATAACATCTTCAGCCGCTCTTCCTGCTAGTAATACATCTATTCTATTTAGATAATCTCTTTTTGTTAAATGTAACTTTTCTTTAACTGGTGTATGTAAAACATAACCTAATGTTCCATTTCCTTCAGGTACAACATTTATTACTTTTAAAGTTGTCTCCCCATTGTGCAAATATTCTACCAATGCATGACCTATTTCGTGTATTGCTGTCCATCTTCTTGATTCTTCATCTACATCTGATGGTAATGCTGCATGTTCTTCATTATTAAATGTCTTTTCTGCCATTTCTTCTATTGTTGGAATATCTTCTTCCATTATAGTATCTATATTTTTATCTAATTTTTCATTTGTAGAATGTTTAATTAATATTTCTTGTAACAATTTATCAACAAATCTACCATTACCAAAGTTTTCAACTGAACTAAAGTATTTTAGTATTGACATTACTTTTTCTTTTACTTTATCATTTATTTTTAAGGAATATTTTTTACATTTTACTTCAAATATTTCATATAGCTCTTCTGCTTTATAATTTTCAAATTCAAAAGTATATCCTATTCTTGATGCAATACCTGAATTTGAATTTACAAATTCTTTCATTTCTTTAGTATAACCGGCAAATATAACTACAAGTTCATCTTTGTGATCTTCCATTGCTTTTATTAATGTTGCTATTGCCTCTTGTCCAAAGTCTTTTCCATTATCTTTTGGATTCAAGCTATATGCTTCATCTATAAATAAAACTCCGCCTAATGCACTTTCTATTACCTTTTCTGTTTTAGGAGCTGTTTCTCCTATATATCTTCCTACTAAATCTTTTCTCTCAACTTCAACTAATTTATTTATTCTTATACATCCAAGATTATATAACATTTCTGTTAAAGCTCTTGCCATTGTTGTTTTACCTGTTCCTGCATCTCCACTAAATAGCATATGTAATCTCATGTCTGGCAAACTATTTTTAGCATTTTTCGATAATTTATCTCTAAAAATGGCATATTTTCCTAATGCAATTATTTCCTTTTTAATTTTTTCCATCCCAATAATTTCACTAAATGTTTCTTCTATTTTGTCAGGATGCCTTTCTCCAGAACTTTGCGTTAATATTTCTTCTATTGTTGGAATACTTTTTTCTGTTAGAATTAAAACATTTTCATCATCTAAATTTAGTTCAGATTGTTTTGTTAAAGTCTTTTGCAATATATTATCTATATATCTACCATTACCGAAATTTTTTCTATTTCTCCCAAAGTTTATTATTTCTCTTAATTTAATTTCTGCACTTTCATCAATTGATAATCCTATTTTACTAGCTTTTAATTTAAAAATTTCAAATAGTTCATCTTCTGTATAATCTGCAAATTCAAATGTATATCCTATTCTTGATTGTATTCCTGAATTTGATCTTATGAATTCTTGCATTTCTTTAGAATATCCAGCAAAAATAACAACTAAATCACCTTTATTATCTTCCATTGCTTTTACAAGTGTATTTATTGCCTCTGCTCCACTGTTTCCAGTTGTTTGAGCAAGTGCATATGCTTCATCTATAAATAAAACTCCTCCCATTGCAGAATTTATTACTCTACTTGTTTTTATAGGTGTTTGTCCTGTAAATGCTGCTATTAAATCTTTTGAAGCAACTTCTATACATTTATTTTCTTTTGTATATCCTAAATCAAATAATGTTTTTGCAATCATTCTTGCTACAGTTGTTTTACCAGTTCCTGCATTTCCTAAAAACATCATATGCAAATTAAAGCTAGGTATTGTTTTTCCTAAATTTTCTAATCTTTTTTGTAGTTTCAAAAATTCATTTAATTCTCTTAATTGTTTTTTTACATTATTCATTCCAATTAAGTTTTCAAACATCTCTTCTACTGTTGTCTCTTCATATCTTTCTTTAGGCAATTCTATCTCATTTTTTCTTGATACATATCCTGCTAAAAAAGAACTTAAGTCTTGATTTTTAAAAGGTATAAATTTTCTATTCTTTTTCAAATATTCCAAGAATTTCAGTCTTTCATCTACATTCATAATATTCTTATGATATTGTGGTAAGCTTTGTTCAAATAGCTTTAGTATTTCTTCATCTTTATAGTCTTCAAATGTTATTACATTGTCAAAAACATATGGTAATTTACTATTAGTTTCTAAAAACCTTTTTAATTCACTAGATGTACAATTTACTATTATATATTTTCCTTTTGTCTGACTTACAATTTTTTTTATGTTTCCTTTATTAATTTTTCTTCCACTTTCCGCAGAATTTGAAAAATCATCATTATTGGCAATGGCTTCTAAATATGTATCTAATTCAACTATGGAATATAATCTATCATCTAGTAATTCAAAATTTGCACCTAAATTTAAATTTATTACTCTATTACTACTAATCTTACCAATTCTATATAAATAGTTTGCTACCTTCGATATTTGTTTTTCTTTATCTGTTCCTTCTTCTCCTACAAATGCACATCTTAATCCTTTTATACTAGGCGTTGCTAAAGGCATTACTAATTTTTCAACTTCAGGATTTAAATCAGCTTTTTTTAGTTCATCATAATTTCTATTATAAATATCATTATCTGTTAAATTATTCTCCATCTGCTGAATCTCTTGATTCATATTTTCTTTTCTATGTTTCAAATACCATATATATCCTGCTGCCATAATAGGACAAGATGACATTTGGCAATAATTAAATTTTGAATCTGCTCTTCCTTCGCAAATTGTTTTTAGTGATTCATATGGACGTACATTAAATCTATAATTATATATATTTTCATTTACCATTCCTTTTGTTAAACATTCAACAAGTCCTACTTTCTTGCACACTCCTGCATGTAAAACAACAATATTTCCTTTTTCATTTAAATCTTGTTCTACTCTTATCATATTTAATTCTACTAACTTGTTTGCCATAGCTTTTACATTTGGCGCTAATTCATTAAAACCATTTCCTGTCCATTCAAATCTAAAATCAATTAATTCATTTTCTTCCATAATTACTCCTATCTTTTAATTGGCAAAACATTTTTTTATTTTGCTAATTATTTTCTTTATAAATCCTTCTTTTTCTTGAACTGTTAAAGCTTCTGATTTTTTTATTTCTTCAAATTTTGGCTTATCTTCAAATAAACTTTCCAAATTATACTTTTCTTTAATTTTCTCTTGATATTTATTTTCATTTTTTCTTATATGATTTAAATATGCTTCTTTTCTATTTTCTGGACACAAATAATCTAAATAAATACCTGCAAGTATTTCTCTAGTTTTTTCTTTTAATTTCATGTCATTTATATTTCCAGAATAATCAATGTTAGGATTATATGTATCTGATTTATTTTTTTCCAAAAATTCTATAATCTTACTTGGAATCTTATTAAATTCGTAATCATTTAATTCATTTAATATTCCTAAAACTTCAACAGCTGCTTCCCTATATTCTTTAGTTACCATTTAATTCACCTCTATCATTATTCTTTTCAATTTCATTTTGAGCAGTTCTATCTATTTGTATTGCCTCACTTCCTATAAGTGCAATATCCAATGAATTTCTTTGTTTATAATAAGGAAGTTTAATTTCAGGGTTTTTATATAGTTGCTTCATTCTTTCTTGCATTTCCTTAAGTGCTGTTAAACTTTTTCCTTTTTCTCCATTTATAAAAAATTTTAATCTTTCTGCATAACTTTCTAAATTAGTATGTGATAACATTAGAGTCCCTGTTTCTTTAAAAAACTCACCTTGTGACATTTCTAAATATTTCTGTACAATAGCAGCCAATTTATCTTGTTTTTTATCTTTTTCAAATTCGTCATAATCTTTTTCATTTAAATACATTATTTTTGTACTTCTATCACCATCTGATGGTTCACATACAAATAAATATCCTTCTTGAACTTGGTCAATTCCTTTCAACATTTTTTTGTAAACATATGCAGTATATGCATTACTAATTACCTCACCATCACTAGTATTTTCCGCAACACTAACTTTTGCGTAAGGATGATTACTTTCTAGCATTTTCTCTCTTAAATAAAAAGGAATAATATCATTTTTTCTTGTATACGATTTTTTAGGTTGTGGATTTGGTTTGATTTTTTTATTTTTTTCATCTGTTCTTGGTGAAATAGTACAAATATGTTCTTTACTCTCTTTATATAATTTAGATAAATATTTATAATATTCTACAATATTCCCAAACGCTTCATTTGTTGCTTCTTCTATTCCTATTAGCATTAATCTTTTTTGTTTTTCATCTAAATCTTTATCTTCTGAAATTACATTTAAAATTTCATTATTTAAATCATCAAATAATATTTTATGGTATCTATTTTCCTTTTCATATTCTAAACTTCCTTGCTTATATATTTTTAGCATTGAATAATTATCAGCTCCAACAACACTTAAAAATATCTCTCCATTTTTTCTAACTACTGAAAAACCCTCAATATCCTCTGGTCTTCTCTTCATACGTTGTGAATTTTCTATATATTTACTATTATTTCTACTCATTATATTGGCTATTGCTTTCTTTACATCTTCCCTATTCACTAATTCTGAATACATCCATTCAAAATCTATAAATGCTTTTCCTTTTTGCCATTCAACAATTTCTCTTGGCTTTGTTGTTGAAAAGAATTCTGTAAATTTTTCATAATTTTCAAATTTATTTTTCATATAATCTCCCCATTAATACAATATCTCATAATATATTGTATTAAATTGTTTTTTTATTTTCAATATAATTGTAAAATTTTAATATAACTGTAATGTTTTTGTAATATTAGTTGCTTAGAATTTAAATTTTTGCTAAAATACTTTTAGGAGGCTAATTAAATGCTTAGAATTAATAATATTAAGATAAATAAAGATTTATCTAATGAAGAAATCTTTGAATTTTTCACAAATAAATTTAAGATTAATAAAAATGATATTATATCTTGGAATATTTCAAAAAAATCAATTGATGCTAGAAGGAAAGATCAAATTCATTATATATATAATATAGATATTAAAGTTATAGATGAAAGAAAATATTCAAAATTTTCATCTATAAAAGAATATACAGATCCAATCATTAATGTAAAAAGAACTTCTTCTTTAAAACCTATTATTATCGGAGCAGGACCAGCTGGTCTTTTTGCAGCAATAACAATGGTTCAAAATGGATTAACTCCAATTATTATTGAACAAGGTTCTAAAGTTGAAGATAGACAAAAAGAAGTTGAAGATTTTTTGACTACAGGTAAATTAAATACTCTATCAAATGTCCAATTTGGAGAAGGTGGTGCTGGTACTTTTTCTGATGGCAAACTTACAACCAATATTAATAATCCCCTTTGTCATAAAGTATTAAAAGAATTTGTTAATTTTGGTGCTCCTGAAGAGATTCTTTATCTTTCTAAACCTCATATTGGTACAGATAATTTAATTACTATTTTAAAAAATATTAGAAATTATATTATTCAAAATGGTGGTAAATTCTTATTTAACGAAAAAGTTACAGATTTTGAAATTATAAATAATAAAATTACAGCTGTATTTTGTAGTAAAAAAATTGATACTGACTGTGTTGTACTTGCTATAGGTCATAGTAGTAGAGATACTTTTGAAACTTTATATGCAAAAGGTGTTTTTATAAAACCTAAAAATTTTTCAGTAGGCGTTAGAATTGAACATTTACAATCAGATATAAATAAAACTCAATATGGTAATATTACGAAATTAAAATTACCACCTGCTGATTACAAACTTTCTTGTCATTTGCCTAATGGTCGCTCTTGTTACACTTTTTGTATGTGCCCTGGAGGAACAGTAATTGCTTCTTCAAGTGAACCAAATACTATTGTTACAAATGGAATGAGTACTTTTTCTCGAAATGGCAAAAATGCGAATTCTGCAGTACTTGTTAATGTGACTCCTGATGATTTTATAGGTGATTCTCCCCTTTCTGGAGTTTATTTTCAAAAGGATTTAGAAGAAAAGGCTTTTATTTTAGGTGGTTCAAACTATAATGCACCAATTCAACGTTTTGAAGATTTCTTAAACAATACAAAATCTTCTCGTATAGGAAAAATTATTCCTTCATATAAACCAGGAACTACACTAGCTAATTTAAATGAGATTTTCCCCGAATATATTTCAACCACATTAAAAGAAGGTATTTTATATTTTGACAAAAAATTAAAAGGATTTGCTAATCCTGATAGTATTTTAACTGGTGTAGAAACTAGAAGTTCATCTCCTGTAACTATTGTTCGAAACGAAAATTTTCATTCAAATATTAATGGTCTTTATCCTTGTGGTGAAGGAGCTGGCTATGCTGGAGGAATTATGACAGCTGCAGTTGATGGCATAAAATGTGCAATTGCAGTCTTAGAAAACAAATAAAAAAATCTATATTAAATATATAGATTTTTTTATTTATTTCTTAAATTTGATACTATTTGTTCAATATTTTTAATTAAATATTCAACATCTTCTTTTGTATTTTCTTCACTAAAAGTTGTTCTTAAAGAACTATAAGCTAATTCTTTATTTAGTCCTATAGCTAATAATACATGTGATGGCAACTCAGAACCAGTATTACATGCAGAACCAGCTGAAGCACAAATTCCTGCTTGATCTAATTTAAAAAGTAAAGTTTGAGCATCAACTCCTTCAAATGAAAAATTTGCATTTCCAGGAAGTCTTTTTTCTCTTGATCCATTTAATTTCACGTTTTTTATTTTAGTTTCTATTTCTGAAATGTAATAATCTCTTAATTTTTTTAAATATTCAATATGCTTATTTATATTTTTATTTGCTATTTCACATGCTTTTCCTAATCCTACTATTCCTGGTACATTTTCAGTTCCAGCTCTCTTTCCTTTTTCTTGCTGTCCACCATCTAAAATCTTTTTTATATTTATTCCATTTTTTACATATAAAGCCCCTATTCCTTTAGGTCCATTTAGCTTATGCCCTGACATGCTTAACAAATCTATTTTCATTTTTTTTACATCTATTTCTATATTTCCACATGCTTGAACGCAATCAGTATGAAATAATATATTATATTCTTTAGCTATTTTAGCAACTTCTTCTATTGGCTGAATTGTACCAATTTCGTTATTTGCAAACATTATACTTATTAAAATTGTAT
>AUXO013952624.1_pt1 | contig 13994 bp, 27 predicted proteins | sample 768731 | NCBI WGS metagenome assembly AUXO01 (sample SAMN02715735, study PRJNA202380) | gut metagenome | biome: sheep rumen | host: Ovis aries | place: New Zealand: Palmerston North | reverse complement strand
CTTTCGAAAATTAAGCTTGACCTTTATGAGTATCAAGATTTTGTCGATATGGGGACACTTTTCATAACTAAAGATGACATTGATGATGAAAGTTTTATAAATAAATGGAAAGATAATTTTAAAGAAATTGTGATTGATAATGTATCGATACTGCCAATTTTTAAGAAAACAAATCATAAGGACGATTCAAAGATTAATATTTTTATAGATCCAGGCACAGCATTTGGTACAGGCCAACATGAGACTACAAAACTTTGTGTGAAAGGAATCCTTGATTATAGTAAAAATAATGATGTTAGCGATAAAAATTTTCTTGATGTAGGTACAGGTTCTGGAATTTTAGCTATACTTGCTTATAAGCTTGGTTTTAAATATACGCATGCCATGGATATTGATGCTTATGTAGAAGATAATTTATGCCAAAATCTTATGATTAATAATATTGAAGATTATAGAAAAATTGATATGCAGAGTGGTGCTTTAGCCTTTAGTGATGAAAGATTCAAGTTTACCTATAGTTTTGGTAATATTATAGAAGATAAACAATATAAAGAGGCTGTCGGGTCTATAAAATATGACTTGATTACTATGAATATACTTGCGCCAGTTATTATAAATATGCTAAAAATAGGCAAAATTGGCGAAATGCTGAGCAAAAATGGGCATCTTATACTTTCTGGTATCCTTAAAGAACATGAAAAAAGTGTAATAGATGCGGCATCAGACTCATTTAAGGTATATAATAAGGCTAGCCTTCATGATTGGGTTATGATAGATTTGGTATTATAAAGTTAATAAAAAGTTTAAAAAAACTCTCTAAAATGCAAGATTTTTCTTGCATTTTTAATTTTTTTTTGATAATATATATAGGCTATGCGAAAATACGCATATATATTTTTTTGACGCGTTTTTGTAGGACACACCCGAATCCGTGTGCAAAAATGCGAAAAGCGTTTTCGTTTATTTTTTAGGGAGGCAATTTTTTATGGCAAAACAAGTTATGAGAATTATGCTAAAAGGTTATGATCACAGACTTATCGATGAAGCAGCAGATAAGATCGTAGATAATTGTAAAAGAGCTGGTTCAATCGTATCAGGTCCAGTACCACTTCCAACTAAAAAGGAAATCATAACTATACTTCGCGCTGTTCATAAGTATAAAGATTCAAGAGAACAGTTCGAACAAAGAACTCATAAAAGACTTATCGACATCATAAGTCCAAGTCAGCAAATCACAAATACTTTACAAGGTCTTGAGATGCCTGCTGGCGTTGCTATTGATATTAAGATGAAAAATGATTAGTAATGTGAGTGACTTACACTCCGACATTGCGAAAGGAGAATAAAAACATGAAGAAAGCTATACTTGCTGAAAAAGTAGGGATGACAGAAATTTGGTCTGATAAAGGCATACTCATCCCAGTAACTGTACTTTCTGCTGGACCTTGTGTTGTTACTAAGGTTCTCACAAAAGAAAAAGAAGGTTACGATGCTGTTCAAGTTGGGTTTAAAGATATAAAAGAATCAAGAATCAATAAACCAGATGCTGGACAGTTTAAGAAAGCTGGATGTACTGTAAAAAAATATCTTAGAGAATTTAAATTTGAAAATTCGTCAGAGTATACTCTGAATCAAGAGATCAAGGCAGACATCTTTGCTGTTGGTGACAAAGTTGATGTGACAGGAATTAGTAAAGGTAAAGGTTATCAAGGTGTTATTAAACGTCTTGGACAACACAGAGGACCTATGAAGCATGGTTCAAAATTCCATCGTCATCAAGGTTCTAATGGACCAGCTACAACACCTGGTAAAGTAAGAAAAGGTAAAGGCATGCCTGGACACATGGGAGTAGAGACTATAACTACTCAAAATCTTGAAGTGGTTAGAGTTGATGTTGAAAAGAATCTTATACTTATAAAAGGTGCATGCCCAGGACCAAATAAATCACTTATCATAATCAAAGAAACGGTTAAAGTGTAGAAAGGAGATAATATGGCAAGCGTAAATGTATATAATGTTAATGGCGAAGCTATTGATAAGATAGATTTAAACGATGCAATATTTGATGTTGAAATTAATGAACATCTTCTCCATAAAGCACGTGTGACTATTTTAGCTAATAATCGTCAAGGAACTCAAAAACAAAAAACAAGATCAGAAGTATCTGGTGGTGGAAAGAAGCCTTGGAGACAAAAAGGCACAGGTAATGCAAGACAAGGATCTATAAGAGCACCACAATGGAAAGGTGGTGGCGTTGTATTTGCTGCTGTACCTCGTGACTATGATCTTTCTATGAATAAGAAAGAGAAAAGAAACGCAATGAAGTCAGCTCTTACTAATTGCGTAAAAGAGAATAATTTGATAGTGCTCGATGAGTTAAAACTTAATGAAATTAAAACCAAAAACTTTAAAAATATTCTCGATAATTTGAAAATCAATAAGACTCTTGTAGTCCTTGATTCAAATGATAAAAATGTCATCGCATCAGCAAGAAATATTAAAAATGTAAAGACAGAAGGAGTATCTGAACTTAATGTCTATGACATACTTAAGTATGAAAAGGTACTCATCACTAAAGCTGCTGTAAAAAATGTAGAGGAGGTATATAACTAATGGCTAACTTAACTCATTATGATATCATAAAGAAACCTGTGGTATCTGAAAAAAGTATGAATCAGATGGCTGATAAGAAGTATACTTTCATAGTACATAAAGATGCTACAAAGACTCAGGTAAAAGATGCTGTTGAAAAAGTATTTGATGGCGTCAAAGTAGAAAAAGTCAATACATCAAGATATGATGGCAAAGTAAGAAGAAGAGGAATGATTACAGGAAAGACCAATTCATACAAGAAAGCAATAGTTACTCTCACTTCTGAATCAAAAGAGATAGAACTTTTCAGTTCTCTTTCAAACAAATAATAAGTATGGATGATATAGATCATTCGCAAAATTATTAAAGGAGATTTAAGAACATGGCTATAAAAAGTTTCAAACCATATACACCTTCAAGAAGAAAGATGTCTGTTCTTGACAACAATAGTGTAATTACAAAAAGAACTCCTGAAAAATCTCTTCTTGCAAAAAAAGATAAAACTGCAGGAAGAAATAATCAAGGAAAGATAACAGTAAGACATCATGGTGGTGGTAATAGACAAAAGTATAGAATAATTGATTTTAAGAGAAATAAAGATGGAATCGTAGGAAAAGTTGTCGCTATAGAGTACGATCCAAATAGAACAGCAAATATTGCTCTTATATTTTATAAGGATGGTACTAAAGCATACATCCTTGCACCAGATGGACTACTCGTAGGTGCTGAAGTAATGAGTGGAAATGAGGCTGAAGCAAAAGTTGGAAATTCACTTCCACTTCAAAATGTACCAATCGGTGCTAATGTCCATGCAGTAGAGTTAATTCCTGGACTTGGTGCAAAGATGGTTAGATCTGCAGGTAACACTGCACAGCTTATGGCAAAAGAAGGAAAGTATGCAACCCTTCGTCTTCCATCAGGAGAGATGAGAAAAGTACCTATAATGTGTAGAGCAACTATTGGTACTGTTGGAAATGGCGAGCACAACCTTGTGAATATAGGTAAGGCAGGAAGAAAACGTCATATGGGAATTCGTCCTACAGTTCGTGGTTCGGTTATGAACCCCAATGATCACCCACATGGTGGTGGTGAAGGAAAGTGTAGTATCGGTCTTCCAGGACCAGTAACTCCTTGGGGCAAACCAGCACTTGGACTTAAGACTCGTAATAAAAAGAAAAATACCAATAAGTTAATTATAACAAGAAAGAACGGATCAGTTCTTAAATAGAAAGGAGGATAGAATATAATGGCACGTTCACTTAAAAAAGGACCATTTGCAGATAAGCATTTACTTAAGAAGGTTGATGCTATAGTAAAATCTGGCAACAAACAAGTCATAAAGACTTGGTCACGCCGTTCTACTATCTTCCCACAAATGGTATCACTTACAATAGCAGTCCATGATGGAAGAAAACATGTACCTGTATACATAACTGAAGATATGGTTGGTCATAAACTTGGTGAGTTCGTAGCAACTCGTGTATTTAGAGGACATGGAAGTAATGAATCTAAATCATCTGTATCGCAAAGCTCATCAGCACCAGCAGCAGGGGGCGCACCTGCATCAGCTGCACCAGCGGCCGCACCAGCAGCTGCACCAGCTGAGGGCGCATAAGGAGGGGTTACATGTCTAAAGGTCATAGAACGCAAATTAAAAGAGAAAGAAATAAAACTAATGTAGATAAGAGACCAAGCGCTCGTCTTTCTGGGGCAAGGGTCTCATCAAGAAAAGCATCTTTTGTACTTGATGCCATAAGAGGAAAAGATGTAAACGAAGCTATTGGTATAGTTACATATAGCCCAAGATATGCTTCAAGACTTATTAAAAAACTTATAGAGTCTGCTGTAGCAAATGCAAAAAATAATAATCAGATGGATGAAGAAAAATTGTATGTAGCAGAGTGCTTTTCTGGCAATGCAACTAACTATAAGAGAATGCATCCAAGAGCTCAAGGAAGAGCATATAGCATACTTAAGAGAAATTCACACATCACAGTCATTCTCGATGAGAGAAAAGAGCCAGAAAAGAAAGCAAAAGCTAAAGCAACAGAAGGAGGCAATAATGGGTCAGAAAGTTAATCCACATGGACTTCGTGTAGGTATCATAAAGGATTGGGATAGCAGATGGTATGAAGAAAAGAAATTTTCTGATTATCTTGTAGAAGATTACAATCTTAGAAAATACCTTAAAAAGAGACTTTATGCAGCTGGCATATCAAAGATTGAGATAGAAAGAATCACTACTAAGATATATATAACTATCTATACTGCAAAACCTGGTATAGTAATAGGTAAAGGTGGTGCTGAGATTGAAAAGATAAAGAAAGAGCTTGCTAAATTTACAGCTTCTCAAGTTAATCTCAATATCAAAGAGATAAAGAGGCCAGACAGAGAAGCACAACTTGTAGCAGAGAATGTAGCACTCAATCTTGAAAATCGTATGGCATTTCGTAGAGCTATGAAGCAGGCAATGTCAAGAACTATGAAAGCAGGAGCTCTTGGCATCAAAGCTTCAGTTGGCGGACGTCTTGCTGGTGCAGATATAGCACGTACAGAGTTTTATAGTGAAGGGACAATACCTCTTCAGACTTTAAGAGCTGATATTGATTATGGATTTGCAGAAGCTAATACTACTTATGGAAAACTCGGCGTAAAAGTATGGATATATAAAGGTGAAGTTCTTTCAAGCAAAAATAAGAAGGTAAAGGAGTAAAAAGCCCATGTTAATGCCAAAGAGAACTAAGTTCCGTAAAGCTTTCAGAGGAAATATGAGAGGTAAGGCAAGCCGTGGTAACACTCTTGCATACGGCACATATGGACTTGTTGCTACAGAACCTAGTTGGATAAAATCAAATCAGATAGAAGCTGCCCGTGTCGCTATGACACGTTATATAAAAAGAGGTGGTCATGTCTGGATAAAAATATTTCCTGATAAACCAGTTACTACGAAGCCAATCGGTGTCAGAATGGGATCAGGAAAAGGTGCAGTTGAGTTTTGGGTAGCAGTTGCAAAACCAGGAAGAGTGCTTTTTGAGATAGCTGGTATACCAGATGCAGATGCAAAAGAAGCTCTTCGTCTCGCTATGCATAAGCTTCCACTTAAGTGCAAAATAGTATCGAAGAATGAACTTGATGGAGGTGCTCAAAATGAAAAATAGTTTAAATCTTACTGAACTTAAAAATAAAACACTTGATCAATTAAAGCTTGAGTTATCATCTGCTCGGAGTGAACTTTTTGAACTTAGACTTAAAAATGCAACTAACCAACTTGAGAATACAAGTAAAATAAGACAAGTGAGAAGAAATATCGCTCGTATTGAGACAGTTATAACCATTAAGAAGAAAGCGTAAAGGAGGTAAAGATGGAAAGAAATTTAAGAAAAACACGTATCGGCAAAGTAGTATCTGACAAGATGGACAAGACTATAGTAGTTTCTATCGAAGACCACATTAAGCATCCTCTTATTGGTAAGATAGTTAAAAAGACTTATAAGCTTTATGCAGCTGATGATAAGAATGAAGCTCATGTAGGTGATAGAGTACTTGTCATGGAGACAAGACCCCTCTCTAAGCTTAAGAGATGGAGATTACAATCTATAATTGAGAAAGCAAAATAATTAATGTAAGGAAGGAGAATCAATATGGTACAACAAGAAACAAGACTACATGTTGCAGATAATACTGGTGCTAAAGAACTTCTTTGCATTAGAGTATCTGGTGGGTCACTTAGAAGATATGCCAATATCGGTGATACAATTGTCTGCTCTGTAAAAGATGCAACACCTGGCGGACAAGTTAAAAAAGGTGAAGTTGTAAAGGCTGTTGTAGTTAGGACAAAAAAAGGCGCAAGACGTAAAGATGGATCATACATTAAATTTGATGAAAATGCAGCCGTAATTATAAAAGAAGATTTAACTCCAAGAGGCACAAGAATATTTGGACCTGTTGCAAGAGAGCTTCGTGATAGAGGCTATATGAAGATACTTTCTCTTGCACCAGAAGTTTTGTAGGAGGCGAGTGAGATGAATAAGATTAAAAAAGATGATCTCGTCATGGTCATAACAGGTAAAAATAAAGGTAAGTCAGGACAAGTTTTATCTGTAGATACTAAAAAGCATAAGATACTTGTAAAAGGTGTCAATATGGTAAAAAAACACCAGAAAGCAGGTAAGACAAAAGGGGTTACAGAATCTTCAATTATAGAGATGGAGAACTGGCTTGATATAAGTAATGTAATGCTTTATGTTGATGGAAAGGCTACAAGAGTTGGATTTAAGAAAGACGGAGACAAAAAAGTCCGTGTTGCTAAAAAAACAGGAAAGATTATAAAGTAGGGAGGGAATAATGGCTAGACTTAAAGAATTATATAATAGTGAAATGAAGAAGAACTTAAAGTCTAAGTTCAAATATAAGAATGACTTGGCTATACCAAAGCTTGAGAAAGTTGTAATCAATATGGGTGTTGGTGAAGCTAAAGATAATTCAAAACTTCTCGACTCTGCAGTAAAGGATCTTGAGACTATAACTGGTCAACATGTTGTAGTAACTAAAGCAAAAAAAGCTATAGCAAATTTTAAGATAAGAGAAGGTATGCCTATAGGTTGTAAATGTACACTTAGAGGCGAAGTTATGTATGAGTTTGTTGATAGACTTATAAATCTTGCACTTCCACGTGTACGTGACTTTAGAGGTGTAAGTGCCAATGGTTTTGATGGTAGAGGAAATTATTCTCTTGGTATAAGAGAGCAGATAATATTCCCTGAGATCGAATTTGATAAGATCGATAGAGTACGTGGTATGGATATATGTTTTGTAACCAGTGCAAAGACTGACGCAGAAGCAAAAGCATTACTAGAAGAATTTAATATGCCTTTTGTAAAATAATAGGGAGGAAGTATGGCAAAAACATCTTTAAAAGTAAAACAAAGTAGAAAACCAAAATTCAGTACTCAATTTTATACTCGTTGTAGAATATGTGGAAGACCTCATGCAGTACTTAAAAAGTATGGTATATGTAGACTTTGTTTTAGAGAACTTGCTTATGAAGGACAGATTCCAGGCGTCAAAAAAGCATCTTGGTAAATTATAATATTTAAAGGAGGATATCACATATATGAATATGAGTGATCCAATCGCAGATATGCTTACGAGAATTCGTAATGCCAATACTGCAAAATTTGATGAGGTATATGTACCATCATCTAAAATGAAATTAGCTATAGCAAAAATACTTTTTGATGAAGGATATATTGAGAAGTATGAACTCGTGAAGAGTAAAAAGAATGAGAACTTTGAAGATATCAAGATTACACTTAAGTATTTTGATAATAAGAAGACTAAAGCAATCACAGGTATAGAAAAAGTATCAAAACCAGGTCTTCGTATCTATAGTAGTAAAGATGATATGCCACAAGTTTTAAATGGACTTGGTATAGCTATTGTAACTACTAACTTGGGAGTAATGACTGATAAGGAATGTAGGAAAAATAATCAAGGCGGCGAAATACTTGCCCGCATATGGTAATCTGAAAACTGAAAAGATATTTTCAGATAATTTAAGAAAAGGAGAAATATATGTCACGAATTGGTAAAAAGCCTGTTGGGATTCCAAATGGTGTAACTGTAGATGTAAATGGAAATACAGTGACAGTAAAAGGAAGTAAAGGAACACTTACTCGTACATTTGAACCATCTATGAAGATAAAAGTCGATGGTGCATCTGTAGTTGTAGAAAGACCTGATGATGAAAAAAGAAATAAATCACTTCATGGATTAACTCGAACTCTCATCAATAATATGGTCATAGGTGTTACAAATGGTTATGAGAAAACACTTGAAATCAATGGCGTAGGTTATAAAGCAGCAAAGCAAGGAAAAAAATTAAATTTAAACCTTGGATATTCACACCCTGTAGTATTTGAAGACCCTGAAGGAATAGAGACTTTGACTCCAGATGAAAGAACGATAATAATAAAGGGTATTGATAAAGAAAAAGTTGGTCAATATGCTGCTGAAATAAGAGAGATGAGAGGACCAGAGCCATATAAAGGTAAAGGTATCAAGTATAAAGATGAACACATTATCCGCAAAGTCGGTAAGACTGGTAAGAAATAGTAAAGGAGGGAAGATAAAATGATTAATAAGATAGATAGAAAAAAAGTTCGTGAAAAAAAGCATGACAGAATTAGAAATCGTTTTATGGGCACCTCTCTCTGTCCAAGACTTTCGGTTTTTAGATCAGATAAACATATGTATGCTCAAATTATTGACGACGAAAAGAGAGTAACTCTCTGTCAAGCTTCAACACTTAAGAATACTGAATTAAAACATACTAATGATATAGAAGCTGCAAAGTATGTTGGGAAGGCAATTGGTGAAGCTGCAGTAAAGCTCGGTATAAACAATGTAGTATTTGACAGATCAGGCTATATATATCATGGCAAAATAAAAGCTGTTGCTGATTCTGCACGTGAAGCAGGACTTAAATTTTAAGGGAGGTAGATATGAAGAAGGATAATACTGTAAATGATAACGAAAAGCTTGAACTAAAAGATACAGTTGTATCTATAAAACGTATATCTAAGACCGTTAAAGGTGGTAGAACAATGAGATTTTCTGCTCTTGTAGTAGTAGGCGATGGCAATGGCTCAATTGGTGTTGGTCATGGTAAGAGTGCTGAAATACCTGAAGCTATAAGAAAAGGTAAAGAGCAGGCTGTAAGAAATATTGTAAAGATAAATCTTGACAATAATAAATCTGTACCACATGACTATGTAGGTATATGGGGCACAAGCCGAGTACTTCTTAAGAGATCTAAAGAAGGTACTGGTGTCATAGCAGGTGGACCTGTAAGATCTGTCATGGAGATGGCTGGTATACAAAACATAAGAACCAAATCTCTTGGTTCAAGAAATAAAAATAATGTTGCTCTTGCTACAATCAATGGGCTTATCAATATGAAGTCACCAAGTGAGATAGCAACACTTCGTGGTAAGGATGTAAAAGAAATCCTTGCTGGTATTGTAAAGAATTAGGGGGATTATTGTCATGGCAAATAAATTAAAAATAACCCTTGTTCATTCTCCAATTGGAGCTATCCCAAAACAACGTGCTACTGTAAAAGCACTTGGCTTTCATAGAGTATATGAGACAAGACTTCATGAAGACAATAAGGCAATTCGTGGGATGATACAGAAAATTAATCATTTAGTTAAAGTTGAAGAAGAATAAGGAGGCCTTTATGAAATTATCTGAATTAAAAGGAGCCGCTGGCAGTAGGCTTAAAAAAGTGTATAGAAAAGGTAGAGGTCACGGATCTGGTAATGGTAAGACAGCAGGTTATGGTCATAAAGGACAGAAGGCAAGATCTGGAGCACCAAGACCAGGATTTGAAGGCGGACAGATGCCTTTATATAGAAGACTTCCTAAAAGAGGATTTAAGAAACCTAATCGTCTTGTCACAGTTGCACTTAATGTATCAAACTTTGAAAAATTCGATGCAGGCACAGTAGTCACTGTAAAGATGATGATTGATAATGGAATGCTTAAAGGTAATTTTGACAAAGTTAAAATACTTGGCAACGGCGACATAACTAAAAACCTTACAATAGAAGCATATGAGTTTTCTGAAAGTGCTAAAAAGAAAATAGAAGCAGCTGGTGGCACATGTAAAATTTGTGAGAAGGCAGAAGTGAGTAAAAGCTAGGAGATTTGATTATGTTTCAAATGATTGTAAATGCATTTAAAGTTAAAGATATAAGAAAGAAATTACTTTTTACTTTATTTATGCTTTTTGTCATAAGAGTGGGAAGTAATATACCAGTTCCAGGAGTCAACACTGATTTCTTTAAGAGACTTTTTGATAATTTACAAGCACAGAATGCTGTAGGTTGGCTATCAAGTATGACAGGTGGATCTTTTGAAGAGATGTCGATATTTGCACTTTCAATCACACCATATATCACATCAAGTATCATTATGGAGCTTTTAACTATTGCAATTCCTGCTCTTGAAGAGATACAAAAAGAAGGAACTGATGGTAGAAGAAAACTCGCTGAATATACAAGATATGTGACTGTAGCTCTTGCACTTCTTGAATCAAGTGCTATGGCTATAGGATTTAATGGTTCTGGTTTCTTTAAAGGCTTTGAGTCTGGTGGTGCACCTGTTCCTACAATGATTATTGCTATACTTGCTATGACTGCAGGTTCAGCATTTCTTATGTGGGCAGGAGAGCGTATCACTGAATCTGGTGTTGGAAATGGTATATCTATTGTACTTTTATTTAATATCATTTCTGCACTACCAAGTGACTTTGGGACACTCTATGAAAGATTCTTAAAGGATAAGAATATGGCATATATGATTACATATGGTCTTATAATTATTGGTATACTTACTATAATTATAGCACTTTCAGTAATCTTACAAGATGCAAGACGTGATATACCTGTTCAATATGCAAGTCGTATTGCTGGTAGAAATTCAATGAGCAATGGTGCATCAGTTATACCACTTAAGGTCAATACTGCTGGTGTCATCCCTGTAATTTTTGCATCAAGTATAATGTCACTACCACTTATAATTTTACAATTCCTTGATGTAAGGAATACAGTGTTTAATGTGATAGCATCTGTACTTAATTCTGGAAGTTGGTTTAGACAAGAATACCCAATATACACTTTAGGATGCCTCATATATATATTCCTTGTTATATTTTTTGCATATTTCTACACATCAATTACATTTAATCCAAATGAAGTTGCAGGAAATATAAAGAAAGAAGGTGGATTTGTACCTGGCATAAGAGCAGGAAAAGAGACAGCAGACTATCTCACTAGGATTTTAAACTACATTATATTTATAGGTGCTGTAGGACTTTGTATAGTGGCTCTTATCCCTATAGTTATATCTGGAGTATTTAATATATCAAGAATATCTTTCGCAGGTACTTCACTTCTCATAGTTGTTGGTGTAGTGCTTGAGACTTTAGCACAGATTAAGTCACAACTAGTTGTTCGAAATTATAAAGGATTTTTATCTGAATAAGAGGCTTTAGATGAATATAATTATGCTTGGAGCTCCAGGCGCAGGAAAAGGCACAATTGCCACACAGATGGAAGAAAGATATAAGTTTCCACATATATCTTCAGGTGATATTTTTAGAGAAAATATTAAAAATAACACAGAACTTGGAAAGCTTGCGAAGTCATACATTGATAAAGGAAGTCTTGTACCAGATGATGTGACGATTAAGATAATGGTTGACACATTAAATGGCGACAAATGTAGTGATGGCTTTATCCTTGATGGTTTTCCAAGGACACTTGAACAGGCAAAAAAACTTGATGAGATACTTATATCACATAATCGAAAAATTGATCTTGTTATTCTTGTAGATGCTACAAGGAAGCAAATAATTGAGAGACTTTCAGGTAGACGTGTGTGCGAAAAATGTGCAGCTACATATCATATAGTCAATATGCCTCCAAAAAATGAAGGAATATGTGATAAATGTGGTGGAAAGCTTATACAGAGAAAAGATGATAATGAAGAAGTAATACTTGATAGACTTGAAAACTATGATAAAGATACAAAACCACTTATAGATTATTATAAAGATAAAGGATTACTAAAAAGGGTGCCAGGCTTTATAGATTCGCAAGAAGAGAGATTACAGATGATAGATGCTATGGTACTTGGTGACTACGCTGTAAAAAACGTCTAGTATGGTATCAATTAAATCGGATAGAGAAATAGAACTTATGCGTGATGCGGGAAAAATTCTTGCAGAAGTGCATAATGAGATAAGTAACTTTATAAAACCAGGTATATCAACTTATGATATAGATAGATTTGCAGAAAAGGCTGTAAAAAAGCTTGGAGGAAATTGTAGCTTCTATCATTTATATGACTTTCCTGGCAATTTCTGTATATCTGTCAATGACGAAGTTATACATGGGATACCAAGTAGAGATAAGATTTTAAAAGATGGTGACATTGTCAAAGTTGATGGTGGAGTAGAGTATAAAGGATATCAATCAGATGCTGCAAGAACTCATATAGTTGGTAAAGTGTCTGATGACATAAAAAACTTGGTAGAAAGGACAAGAGAAGCATTTTTTAAGGCTCTCGAAGTCGTAGTGTCAGGCAATCATGTCAATGACATAGGGAAAACTATAGAAGAATACATAGAGCCCTATGGATATGGTATAGTTGAAGATTATGTAGGTCATGGTATAGGAACTAAAGTACATGAGAGCCCAGAGATACCCAATTACGCTTGTACATCACGAGGCATACTATTAAAAAAGAACATGACTCTTGCTATAGAACCTATGATCAATCTTGGAAGTTATGAAGTATATACTGATACTGATGAATGGACTGTAAGGACGATTGATGGACTTCCATCAGCACATTATGAAAACACTGTAGTTATTACTGACAATGGACCAGAGATATTGTCATTAGTATAAAAGAATACATTATAAGAGGTATTTATGTCAAAATCTGACGTAATAGAAATCACAGGAACAGTACTTGAAAAATTACCAAATGCAATGTTTGAAGTTGAGCTTGAGAATAAACATAAAGTTCTTGCTCATATTTCAGGAAAGCTAAGGATGAATTATATAAAAATACTTCCTGGTGATAAAGTAACTATTGAATTATCTCCATATGATCTTTCAAAAGGTCGTATTATATGGAGAGACAAATGATGAAAGGAGAATCTAATTATGAAAGTTAGATCATCTGTAAAACCTATTTGCGAAAAATGTAAAATTATTAAGAGAAAAGGTTCTATAAGAGTAATCTGTGAGAACCCAAAACATAAGCAAAGACAAGGATAATAGGAGGAGAATAATGGCTCGTATAGCAGGTGTTGATTTACCAAATCAAAAACGTGTAGAGATTGGACTTACTTATATTTTTGGTATAGGGGTACCAAAGTCAAATGAGATCTTGGCTAAGACTGGAGTTAATCCAGACACAAGAGTTAAAGATCTAACTGATGATGATGTAAAAAAATTATCTGATTATATATCAGAACATGTCATCGTAGAAGGTGATCTTCGTCGTGATGTTGCGCTTGATATTAAGCGTCTTAAAGAAGTAGGATGTTATAGAGGTGTACGTCATAGAAAAGGTCTTCCTTGTCGTGGTCAAAAGACTAAAACCAATGCAAGAACATGCAAAGGACCAAGAAAAACTGTAGCAAATAAGAAAAAGGAAACTAAAGGTTAGTATTCAATCTTCATATCAATATGAAGAAATAAATGAGAAAGTAGGTTAGTTTAAATGGCAGGAAATAATCAAGCAAAAGCTTCTAAGAAACAAACTACAAAGAAGCGTGTAAAGAAAAACGTTGAACGCGGACAGGCACATATCCAGGCATCATT
>AUXO017373016.1_pt1 | contig 13995 bp, 21 predicted proteins | sample 768731 | NCBI WGS metagenome assembly AUXO01 (sample SAMN02715735, study PRJNA202380) | gut metagenome | biome: sheep rumen | host: Ovis aries | place: New Zealand: Palmerston North | reverse complement strand
TCCCACCGAGGCGATTGTGATAAACGTAGTGCATATCTCCGAGCCGCTTTCGGTCGTCGAAGGACACGCCGCCCTTGTTGATGTAGCTCTGTCCGAGGTACAGGATTCTGTCGAGCAACACAAATTTCAGAGCTGCCGACTGCGCTGAATTAGCTTCCTGTATTTCTTTGATCGATTTCGTCAGCTCTTCAAGCTCTTTGTTGATGTATTCGATCTTGTCGTTCTTCGCCTCTTCCCGGTCCTGAAGTTCTGCATTTCGCGTCGCTCTGAATTTCCAGCGATCGTGGAGAGCGTTGATTAGGGCTGCACCGCCGGCGCCGGCAGCCAGCCCAACCACCAGCGCCCGGATGAATTCGAGTAATGTCATCTCCCATACCTTCCTTGCATAAAAAATAACAGCCATCTATGGCTGTACTGAACTACCCTTTCATTATTTCCATCTTCCAATGGCAAACCAAGAGAAGGTAGGCAACGGATTGTTCCCGGTTCCCATGCTTGCCTGTTTCCAGATTCGCGCCGTGCATTGCGTCAGTCGCGTAGAAACTCCAGAACCTGTTCCGTAAACAGACGGGATACACGCGTTTCCTTGTGTGTTACTCGGATCTCCAGGCTCATCGCAAGACATTACAACGTGAATATTGGAATTGTTGCTAAAAGCGACCGGGTATGTAATAACTGTATCGGCATATGCACTGCCTGATGGGATTTGCTTTGTAAACGACCCCCACTGGATCATAGTGCCGTCAGCAATTTTCACATAGGAAGAACCGTTCCCAAATGCCGGCATGGTTATCGTTCCGTTTGCCATGATTAAATCGCCTCCGGGATGACAGGCTCTTCCTTCGGGCGGTAGTCAAACACCTGCGAAGCAATGCAGATGCCGTCTTCACGGACGATCTGCGTCAGCTCGTACAGGATGTTGTCAGAGCCGATGTCAGATGCGAGAATGCTGTAGTACCGCTTTCTGGCGCTGATCTCGTCTTCATAATCCTGGATGCTGTTGGATTTTGAGCCATCAGACGCCTTGAACAAAACGCGAGAAACAAAATACATTTTATACCTCCCTTAATATGTATCCATGTAGATATCCGCCGTCGTACTGCCATTGACAGTTGCGCTGAGAACAAGAGAACCATTCGATGTCGCCCAGGCTACATCGCTCGTGATTGCCGAGGACGTACCAAACTGGATCGATATCACATGCATGTTTTCAGTTATTCTCTGATCGGCTATAGTTGTAACAGACGATGTGATGTTTGTCTGAATATGCAGACCTGACGTTGGATGTCTGTGGTCCGATCTGGAGAAGTTCACAGAAGTCCCGGCGGAGCCGTTTGAAACCGGTGTGAGCGGAATATCATCTGAAGCGGCGCCTTCACCATTTACACCCTGCCTTGCGCAGGTATAAAAGTATACCGGGCCTCCGCTGTTGAAGTTCATTGTGATTCTTGTCCACAGCCAGTTCCCCGCAGCAACATAAGGCATTTGCGTTGACCATGTTCCAGATGGCGGGACAGTGCCTGTTGTGCCGGATTGATATTCAGCCACCCAGGTTTCAAGCTCAGACGGTTCCCCAGTTTCTCCCTTGATCTCGTACCAAGTGTATGACGTGTATGAGGTCGGAGCAGAGGACGCAGTTCCGGAGTATATGCCGATAAACCTGTTCGGCGTTGTCAACATGTCTGAATTCTGGGTAGGCATAACCGCGGCATAGCGGATATAAATATGTGCAGCTGTGCCGGTATTCCCCTTCACACCGTCCTGGATTGAAAACGTATACGTCTGTCCATCAACCATATGCATGGTGCCAGTGTGAATTCGGCCATTGCCGGCTGTTCCGCTCTCCGTCCAAGTAATGTCCTCAACGCCGCCGTGGCTCTGCATCCTTGCGAGAAGATCCTGAACCAGGACCAATCCTGTGAGACTCTTTGCCGATCCGGACTGCTCAAGAACGAACAGGTCGTTGTCCAGTACGTTTCCTGCGCGATCAAGTTCGCCTATCGGTCTATCCATCCGCTTCCTCCTTCCCTATCAGCATCTCGATTCCAAGCATGCAGCCAAGAAGTATGTCTGCATTTTCACGTCCATGAATCGTGACATGATCCAACGCATCTGCGGCCTTTTGCAAAGAAGAAATGGCATCATCAAAATGTTGGATTCCAACATCTCCTTCGGCTTCAAGATTTACAAGAGCCTCTTTGATTTTGACTATTGAAATAACCATATTTACCCCCATGCGAGATATCTAAGCACTGTGTTTCCTGTAGTAGTAGGAACGGTGACAACCTTCTTTGTAATGCTTGACCCTGTAAAAACAAATGAACTGTTCAGGTAGAGCGTACTTGCAGTCAGATAATTAACTCGAAAATAAGGTGAAGTTCCGCCAGAAGCTCCACTGTAGCTTCCGAAGTTGATACCTCCATTTACTCCTCCGAGAACAGCTGGACTAAGGGCAGACCCAGAACCTCCTCCAATGCTTCCAGCCGAGATGGCTCCTCCGTTCAGTGTTCCGTTTGATCCGCCGTATTGAATATCCTTAGCGCGGAGTGTACCGTTGAATGTTCCATTCGTAGCAGTAATGCTTCCATCGCTGGATACTTTGAAGTTCCTTCCGATCTGGAAAACAGTTCCGTCACTCCACGGTACAGAGCTCATCCAAATACCGGTTCCGCTCACGTAGTTTGAGATTTTCGTATCGTCGATCTCGAATCCGCCGATCTTACCGCTTGCAGCAACGATTTTCCCTGTGAACGTGCCTCCGTTCTCATCAACAGTGAAAATCTCCTGACCGTTTGAAGTCACAGCCCAACGGTCCGCAAGAAGTCTCCAGCCAAATGACTGCGTTCCGCCTTCTGCCGAGAGCTTCCCTGCCACCTCAGCGCGGATCTCGTTCGACTGGATTATCATTGTCGCCTTGAGGTCGCCAATGTCGTGTTTGAATTTTCGCTCCTGCTTGGACTCAAACTTGAATTCATGATCGATTTCTTCTTCATATGGGGCAGAAACATCTGAAGTCATCAGGCTTGTAAACGTAAGCTTGGACCGATAGATTCCGCCGTATATATTTCTCACGCTGATCGCATCACCGATTTCAGCAGCCGGATCTACGTGAGCGTCCTCAGCTTCAAACGGTTGATACTGATAGCCTTTCAGCTTCTCAAGAATCTGAAGGGCAAGCTCCTGTGTTCCAAACGGGTTATCAAACTCAAGGACTCTGCCGGCGCGTTCATCTCCGGCCTCCACCTTGTTGTTCTCATCGATGTTGATTATGACTTTGCCGATGTTTTCAAATCTCGGAGCAACGTTTAATGTCCTTGTTTTTTCTTTAATTGGAACATGATCGGACATGGCATCTCCTCCTTTCCTATAGAGGTATGAAACGTCAGAAAATGAATGAAGCAGGACTTCGGTATTCCTGCATCCTGCTTCATTCACATATTCTTTTTATGGACGGCCATGTTATCAAAACGTTTTGATTCTTCCGGTTTATTGTTTACCCAAGCAGCAAAAGTCGCCCGGTGCCCGTCATTGAAGTTGCGTCAATATCCTGTGTTTCAAACTTGAAATTCGCTGCGTACATCTGCCCGGAAGAATCGGCTATGATTCCAGTAAAGACGAGATCATAATATGTATGATAGCTTGACCCGTCGTGTAATAACGAGAATCTGTAACCGACCATTGGGACAAAATACGGCTCAAACCCTCTCAAGTGTGCCACAACATTACAACCTTTCATATAGTCAGACACAACTATCCCAGGGGAATAATCGCATGTTACGGTGCCAGTCTGCTGATCGAAGTTAAGTATGAGCTCAGACGGCAAAGGTGACGACTTTTTGTATATGTAGCCGGTTATTGGATTTGTTGATTCGTCCGCCGCTCGCAGAACGATTTCATATATAGCCCCATTTACTATTCCATTGAAAGTGATCGTCTTCTGGCTGGAGGCCAAGTTTATATTGGTGACGCGAAAACAACCGCTCTTAATCGTGGAGTTTGCATCTCCCTGAAAAAAGTAAAGGTCATTCGCTCTTTCGGCGGTGTACGTTATCGTGTGCGGGAAGCTAACGTTATTGCCTTCAACTGTGAACATGACTCTTGCAGCATCCGCTTTTTCATCGTTACTGAAGTTCATCGGAACTCCATTGTATTTGATTCCCTTCAGGCTCATTCAACTACCTCCCAGCCCTGCGGATAGTCCTCAGGAGACCACACGTTGTTGTCGATGGTGCAGCGGTATACAGGCCCCTCTGCGTCGGGATAGTGCACCAGATCGCCCGTGTTGTAAGCGTCCTGCGCTCCCTTGGGCTGTCTCCACACGGGGATTTCGCCCGGTTTTGCCACCTCTGTCCACAGTGCTGGAGTAGCATTGGGAGTCCAGTCTTCCTGAGAGGTGTGGGTCTGTACACATTTGTACAGCTTGCCCTCGAAACGGACGCGGACACCGACAGCGTAGTCAGTATTGATGTTCCAACTGGGAAACAGCTCGACTGCCTCCAGCGCGTCGGAATCGTCAAGGGAGACAGCGGCTTTCTCGATCATGGAGCGCAGTTTCAATGCTTGACTTCTTTTCATTCCGCACCTCCCATGAGGATGTTCAGCAGTTCGGTATCGTCAATTTCCGGGTCTGGATCTGGAGGACTCGGGTTGTCAATATAAGAATACGAACCATCGCCGCTGTCATAAATCACTTTATTGTCCGGCAAGTGACGAAACATATCCACGATCTTTTCGTATTCTTCCTTTTCGATGTTTCCCGCCCCGGCTCCATTCAGTGTGTTGGCGCCCATGACGATCCCATCCATTACTGTTTTGAAATAAACCATTTCCGTTACCTCACGCGATTTCAACCATGTCTGAGTCAGGGTTGCTGCCGAAATAGATGACTTTAAAATCAAAAGTCACAGATGGCGAAAAAACGTACGCAGTGTTACTTTGCCCGATGTTCATCGTAAATCCTGTTGCTGTTCTATTCAGAGTGAAAGTGTTAAATCGATGTGGTGAAACCCCACCGCTTCTGATATATCGGCTATCGGCAGCAACTTCTCCGGCGGCCTTATCCGTTATAACATCTGCATTGTTGTCCTTAACGATGAATGTTGATACAAATGGCCTGGCATTTCCGTCAGCGGAAAGGTCATAATAGCCAAGATCACTAAATACCGCAGCGGCAAGCCATGTGAAATAGGAACTTGTATTTCTCTCATAAACTGAGCTATCTTCCGCTTTTACCAGGATATAAAAATCTGTCTGAGGCATTTTCGTACCCAATTGAATGTTATACTGTCTGCCATTTGTACCAGCGCCGACAAACGAGCCGCTTGAGATAACGGTTGCTCCACTTCCACCTCTACCTGTCTCAATCGCCTCGACCGCACTGACAAAACCTGATGGAAATGCAAGCTGTGCGGAAGTACCGCCCTTCGTGCGGATCGCATCGGCAACGGAACTCAGGTCGGCGTTGAGCTGAGCGGAATCAACAAGCTTGTCAACTGCCATCAGTAACTTCCTCCTTGCCAAGCTGCAAGCGTCTGCGCCACCCAAGCGGAGCCATCATAGACGAGAAAGTCGCCGGCAGAAGGTGAAGCTGGGGCCGGAATACCACCACCTCCGCCTCCTCCTCCGCCATTTAAGGCGATATATTCAAGATATTGCTCTTTGGGATCTGTCGGATATTCCGGCAGATCACCCTCGCCGGTAGCGATGTTTTGCAGATACATTTCTTTCCGGTCAATCGGGTATTCTGGTAAGGACATTTGAATACCTCCTTTTTATTCTTTTATGGTTCATCTGATTCTGGAAGAGTTGTAAAGCAGAGATAGCCATCTTCAATTGTGATTGCCATTCCGCTAATTGAGGAAGCGATCTCTTCCACTCTTTCGATCCCTGCGTTCAGCTCTGCTATTGCACGAGTGACCGCAGCTTCCTGCTCCGGAGTAACCTGACCGTCCGGTTTTGGTCTCTTTCTAACCGGGATATAAATTCGATAGACAGTTTCGCCGTCACTCTCTGCCGTGTGGAGATAAACATATCCAATTACAGGTTTTCCCGTTGTCAGGTACTTGTCTGGTATTTCTACCGCATCTCCAGATCCGATGAATATCTCAGCAGTGGCGCTGCCCTTGTTGCAAAAATGGATTTCAAAAGGCGACGGAAGGTCAAGACCTTCGATCTGGAGGATCTGGCCGTAGTCCCACTGATACAGTTCTCTCGTCTGCGCCAGTCTCCCGCCACGGAATGTGGCTGTGACAATATTCGTCATGTTTTCACATCCTCAAACAATGATTTCTACCCCGCCGAATGTAATAGCATAGCCATGTTCATCGATGAGGTGATTTGTTTCAGCCGGCATCTCCAGAAGCGTAAGCAGCCGAAGTTCTCCCAGATCCGACATCACGAAGTTTCCTACATACATGGAAGCAATAAAGCCAAGGACTTCCCGCTTCGTGTAGCCGATTGGAGCTGCCTGTAATTGATAAGTTCCCGGACTGGTTTCGTCTCCGTTTTTCATGATATCGACTGTTCGGCTGTCCAATGCGACTCCCATTTGAGCTGCAATCTCGGCCACCACATCATAGTCCCATGCAGGCCATGACAATGATGATTCATAATCATCCTCAGCGAACATCATCGCGTCGAATCCATGAACCGTTAAAATGACCAGGCCATCATCGTCGTTTGTTTGCTTCCGTGTATCGATGAAAAACCGGCCCTTTTGAATCCACTCGCTTTCAATGACAATCGGATTCCCATGCTCATCTTCTTCAGCCACCAACCCGCGAACAAAGGGCACGACTTCTGCCCTCTTTGGTATCGTGACAGCCGGTTTCTGGATTTGGAAATCTATCTCTCCAGCGATTGCTTTCCCGATCTCAGGTCCTTTTTCCAGAACATCTGATTCGGTAGACATCGACCAGATCTCAGCTTGAGGATAATCCACCCCATCAATTCGAACCTTCGATTCGAACCATTTATTCTCAGAGGACATGACATGACGCCAAGTTTCAGATGTTGCCTGCATATCCTCACCTTTCTATAATGTTGAACGCTACGTCCTTGTGCCTTACTACTCCCTCAGTATCAACGATCAAGATGCCTCCGGATCGTTTCGAGTTGTACATCTCCATTGTGAGTGCAGCCGATCCGGGAATCAAATCCGTCTCACACTCGAAATACTCAAAGCGGAGAATCCGAAGAATAGGCTCCAGATCCTCCGCCTTGATTGGCATGAGCTTTATATCCGCACGATGTTTTGAGGTGACTTTACCTCTGTGCATTTTTCCGTCCAACGTTCTTCCGGCTTTCGGCGAATCGAGATCGTTTTCAGACCAGTTGATTTCCGCGATATACGAGGTGATATCGGCCGTAGAGTAATCTGATGCAATTGTTAAATACGGCATTCTATCACCCCTTTGACCTTTCCATCTGTTTCTGCATCTGCGTTATCTGCCGAACGATTGCCCGCATGTCTCCGAACTGCGCCACCCACTGCATGTTTTCCACCGCATTCATGAACTCCTGAATCAGCTCCCGTAATTCACGTACAGCCTCCAGAACCTCAGTTTCATTGCTGGATGATGTTTCGTCTACGCCTGACACGGCGACGCTGTACGGGAGGACTCCGCCTCCTGCGACAGCCGGCATTGTAAATGCGACGTTTTCTGCGATGGACTGAAGCTTCTCTATCATTTCGGAGAAACCAGATATGATCTTATCTGAGAAGACATCCATTGCACTTTCGATGCCACCGTCATTTGCGCTTACTCCGAGGCTGAAGTCTTCATTCTGAATCTCTTCAGAAACTGCCTCTGCAACTTTCGCAGCAGCGTTTGCAGCCATAGGAATATTGTCTTTCAGACCGGAAGCCATCAGTTCCATAAAGTCCGGCATATAAGTATCTGCATCAGACAGCGGCCCCATTTTCGGCTTTGAGAAACCGAGGTAGTTCTTTATCATCTGTGCGACCTGAGAAAGCGTCGGATGCAGGTATGAGTTAAAGGCTGCGACAATACCATTGTTCATGAGGATCATCATGTCAGCTCCCCAGACATAGGCATTATGGGACATAGATGCCCAATACGAATTAAGGGCTCCTGCAATGCCGGACGTGCTCGACGTAACGACTGTGCTCATATTCGAGCAGGCCGACCGCACAGAACGGAGCAGATCATCCAACCCGAGCTTTACTGTTTGTGCAGCTCTCTTAACACCATCGGTAAGTGCTTTCTCGACGTTCTCCATAGAAGAAGTAGCCGCATCCTCCATGGATTGGAAATCTGACGTAACATTCTCTTCCAATTCCGCAGTGGATGAAGCGCCAGAAGTGGCAGCGTTACCGAGCTTGTCAGAAACTGCGCTCTCCACTTCACCATAGCTCACATCAGCCTGAGAAGCGGTATCTTGAGCGGAACCGCTCATCTCAGAGTTCGCAGCTACAAATTTATCGGAAGCGTCTTTTGCTTTGTTGGCAGCGCCGTCAATATGGTTTCCATATTCATCGATTGCGGCAGTAGCAGCCTGCTGTGAATTTGCGACATCGGTATTGCTGCTTGCAAGGCCACTGGATGCAGCTTGAAGAGCCTCGATCTGCGTCACATCTCCGCCTGCCGCCTCGATCTGTTTCTTTAATTCTTCAGTAGTGAGGCCAAGCATTTCTGCAAGGACAGGAAGCGCATTTGCCGCGGCTTCTGCTGCATATCTCGCTTCTTGCAGAGAATAACCATATGAATCAATCCCTGCCATGCTTTCCCATAAGATGTCGTCCTGATGGGAAGCCATTTCATTCCATTCGTTTATTTTTGCTGCGAGATCGGCTGTGGAATTGCCCGCGCCATTAAGACCTTCTGCAAGATAATCGGCTGACAGCTTGTTATCAAGCATAACCGTTCCCAGCATTGCTAGCCCACCAACAGCGATTGGTGCGATGGTAGCAACCCCTCCAACGGCTTCAGCCCCAAGGCTTAGAGCTGCCCAGAAGTCTCGGATGGTATTTACGATGCCACCTCCTGCGGCAGCTGTGCCCGCAGCGCCAGCTCCACCGCCAAATACGCTAATGATCTTTCCGATGCCTTCCGCGATATCGAGGCCCCAACTTCCGATCTTGATTGCAAACAGTGCAGCAAGTGCTTTTTCAAGGCCGTTCATATGTGTTATGAACTCCCCGAAGTTCATATCGCCGTTCAGAAGATCGGCAAGATCTTGAATCGTATCTGCCAACGCTTCAAAGAATTTCGGAAGCGCCTCATTCACTGTCCAGTCAAGAACAGGCTGGATCTTTTCAGACCAGTTCTGCGATATTGAATTTGCGAACTTCTCGATCGCGTCGAGTAGCTTTTGCAGACTGCTCAACAAGGGAAGATCTTCTCCGTCAGAGGTCAACAATCCTTTGAATAATTCAAGGGCTCCATCCCAGGCTACTTTGAGGAATTTGAAAAGCGAAGTGCCGATGCCTGCCCAATCTATGTTCGCGAAGAAGGTGCGTATGCCCTCCCCGATTTTGCTGAAGTCTGCGCTTTCGATTGTTTTAGCAAGGGATTCCATTGCTCCAATGAACACATCGGAAAGAATCTTGGCTAACTGTACATAGTCCAGTTCTTCAAAAAAGCCGGTGAGGATCTTAAAGGCAATGGTAAATTTACCTACGAGAATTTTACCGATGTCCGTGCCATCCACCTTGGAAAACAGGCCATTAAAAAATCGGGCGATTCCTCGTCCGAGATCATTCCAGTCTGTTTCATCAAATACGCGCCCGATAATTCTCAGCGCTCCAGCAAGATATTCAGAACACTTTTTTCCGAACTTTTCTGCATTTTTGGCAAATACATGAATCAGATCATTGAATTTGCCGATGATGATATCGGCGGCATCGTCCCACATCTTGGCTCTCAGCGCTTCGGCAAGCATCTCCATCCATTCCGGAAGCTTTTTCGGGTCGTCGAGGCCAGCTCCACCACCGCCGCCACCGCCGCCTTCTGAGAGCTTTTGCAACTCGTCGAAGCCAGCTATGGTTTTTTGTAGAGCGCCGCCGGCACCGCCAGCGGCTTTTGAAGCTTCGGATGCTTTTTTGGTTGTGATGCCAAGCAGTCGCAGGAACTCAATGAAATACGATACAGCCATCGTAATCCAGCTGATAATCTGTGTAAGAATCGGCCCGAGGATGTTCCCTAATGCCGTCCAAATGGAATTCATTTTCGAAGCGAGTTCCTGATTCTGAGACATGAACGCGCTGACAGCTCTGCTTATCACCTGATATGCGGAGCCGACGCCGAGTATCATCGGAATAATTCGCTTTATGACGCCAGCCGCGCTTCCAAATGACTGGCTGGCAGATGCTGTGTATTGTTTTGCTGCGCGACCTATGGACTGAACAGATTTCCCAAGTCCATCAACTGCCTTTTTGAGCCTCTGCGAACCCTTCTCAAAACCAACAGTGTCAAGAACTGATTTTATTGTAATCTGGTTTTCTCCGCCGCCCATAGGCATCGCTCCTTTCTAATCAGCTCAACATTGCATTCAGTCTCCGCTCAATCTCTTTGTCTCTTTCTGTGAGTCGAATCTGAATATCGCAGATTTTTCTGTTTGCGTCGTAGAACTCCTGTTCCCAACTCTCAAGCTTCTTGTGCTTGGATTTTTTGCTGCGGATATTAAGCACCTGCGAATACGTGCAATCTCCTATTTCCATAAACCATCCGAGAAACGTCCACCAATGGATGTTCTCTTCGAGCCGGATTTCGCGGCCGGCAACACGGTTTACCGCCGGGAACAGCAGCTTTTCATCTTGCTCAAAATCCACCATCTTGACTTCGCTTCTTCTTTCGCTCTCCATGCCATTGTCCATAAATTCCTGTGCGGCCTTGAAGGCGGCTGCGTAGTCATTCTTGGGGATCTGCGCAAAATCTTCGTATAGAATGAAAAGGCAAATGTACACCTTTTCGTTGTCTTCCAGTTCAGGGTCATTGAATGCCCGGATTATATCCAGCACGGCCTCATACTGATACCTGATAGGATGATCTATCCCGTTTACAGTGAGGCTCGTCGGTAAGCCTAACATTACTGTTTGCCTTTGCTATGCTTTCCCGTCCGATAGCCGTGCGTGTACTTGTCCACACGGCTGTTGATGCTCTTGATTTCCTTATCAAACTGCCGAGAAATGAACTCGCCAACAGCGTTCAGTACATTCTCGCAGTAGAATTTCCCATCAACAGGTGAGAAAGCATGCATCTTCCCAAAAAACGCTTCAGCAGCATTGCCGTCAAACAGATAGTCAACCAGCTCAAACAGCTTGATTTCTACCTCGTTCAGAATGCGAATAGACTCTTCGTCTTCCCCATCTCCGGTATTGCTGATGTTGGCGTCAACAAGTGGTTTAACGATTTCGCCAAACTTTTCAGAGATTTCGTTGAAGCGTTTTACGATGTTAAAGTCTGTGGGGCGGAAGTGGAAAACGCCCACTTCTTCGCCGAGTGTATTTGTAATCGGAACCTCAATAGTACCGTCATCTACGACAATGCCGAGGTTCATCTTCTTGTTTTCGTCCATGTTGTAACCTCCAAATATTTCCCCATATTTCGGTTAATCGGATGCAAATGCCAGAGAACAGGCAGGCTTGAAAAAGCCTGCCTGTTCTCTGCTATCAGGGGGTCGGCGTAAAGGTCTTCGTGGTAGTGTTGAAAGTGCCGGCAACGCGGTTGCCAGCATTGTATACATTGAACGGGATCTGCACACCGGAAGTGTCGCCGCCGATGGTGTTCGGAATGACCCAGCAATCCTCGCGATAAGCCCACTCCTGGTTTCCCTCCTCATTCAGCAGCACTTCCACGCGGGTGGTAATGCAGGCGTCGCCGGTTCTGCGCTCATTCGCGATCAGGCACAGCTGCTCAAAGAGCGGATCGCCCTTCTCAGCATAGTACGGGTCTGCCGTGCTCTGCACCTGATAGCCCTGATGGATAACATTCTGCTCGCCGAGGATGTTACGGCGGATTTCCACCTGCGGGTTCAGCTCCTCATTGTAAACCTCAAGGTCTTTGCCGAGGCGAACGTAGTTGGGGGTTTGTCCGCCGAAGCTCTCGTCGATGTAATGGGCAAGATACTTACGTTCGATTCTGCTCATAAGCTTATTTCTCCTTATCTGTCGAATTCGTTGCGGTATCTGATGATAATATCCACAACCCAGTTCTCGCTTTTGTCCTCGTCAACGGAGGCCAAATATGCAGGCGACTGCCTTGTGACCTCTCTGATCTCTCGATCCTGCGTGAGGTCGGGCCATTCCTGCAACTGTTCAGTTGTTCCATCTATCTGAACGGGTTGACGTTCAATCCACCGTCCAAAGGTGTCCAGCCATTCTTTCGCTGTGACACGCAGACTGTGATTCAACCCGGAAGCCCGGTAAACAACCGTGAACGGGTACTGGCACATCTGCATAACGTGGCCCGTAATCGATTCCCGTTCGTCATAAATGAAACTGCCGGTGCTGGGGAAGATAGCAACTCCTTCAGCGGCCGGCAAGGTAGCAAATAGAAAGCGCTCTCCCGAATACAGGCCGGGATAGCTGTTGACGAGATCCATCAGCGCTTTTGTGACTAATTCATATCCGTAAACGTCGGATCTCAGGTTTTCATTCGGCATCACTTACCTCCGATAATTCTTCGGACGCCATCCACGAAATCGCGCTTGTAGGTCCGGATCACATACTGTCCCCAATACGGCTGCGTATTGGGATTCGTCCAATGGAATGGAACACCGCGGGAAGACACGCCGGGATACAGTTTCGTGCCCTGCGGCGGAACCGATGTGCGAAGTACACCTGTTCCAACTCTTCCGGCATTTTCCGCCTTGATCTTTCCGAGAAAAGCTCCTGTTCTGTACGGAATGACAGGCTCCATCCTTTTCATGATTTCCTGATCCAGCCATATCTGAGCCTTTTTGAATCGACCGCCAAAAACAGACAGGCCGATTCGAGCGGTCATCGTTTCGTTTTTGAGCGTGATGTCGCGAAACCTTGGCAGAAACAGCCCCATGATGAATCACCTCGCCCCGATTTCAAAATGCGGAAGCAGATTGAACTTCGACACGCTTGTGATGGCAAACACGTTATCGTAGGTTCTGTTCATATAGTTGAAAAAACCGCTACGATAGTCTGCATCAGGAACCGGAACGGTTGAGCCGAACTCCCCTTCCATAATGAAGTCGAAATCATCTCCGAAGGCGAACGTGATATCTGAGCCGGGATCTCCCTCACGGGCGAACTCCTTTGGCAGCCGATATTTCTTGTCGCCAATGATTGCGTCATTCCCGTCAGGCAGATAACGCACATGCAGCCTGGCGTTATCTGAGCAGTGTTCACCATAGGTGGCGATCAAAATAGACCGGTCAATAATCAGGTGGACATTTTCGAGAACAGTAGGATACCAATAAATGGCGTCTTCCTTCTTGAAGCGGTTGAACAGCGTTACTGTCTGCTTGTAGATGGCATCAAACCCGGCCATTAAGAACATCCTCCCCTGAAATATGAATTGGCATGACACACATCTTCAGGAGCTGTAAATACTGTGTCCCGTAGACGGTCATGCCATATTCTGCATTCATCGCGAGGTTTCCCGCACCGGTATTTGCGAAGCTTATGCTGCTGCCTCCGTCCGATACGCTGGACGCGGCAAAGCCATTCTTTATCTTTCCGAGTTCTCCAAGTGAGTTTTCACCAAGGCCGGCCATTGAGAGCTTGTGGCAGATCAGGAGGGCTTTGGCGTGATTGTACAGTTTCCCAAACTGCTTCTTGCTGACGAGAGGTGTGACGAATTCATCCCACCATTCGATATCTTCATCATAAAGATCGTCGAATTCTCCGCCTCCAATTTTTCTTACCATCTCAACGACTTCCATGGTGTTCACTCTCCTTATTCGCCCTTTTCGGCAGCAGCGGCTGCTGCGGCAGCCTTGGCGGCTTTGTTCTTTGCTCTCGTTGCCGCTCTCTTGGCGGCAGCTGCGGCTTTCTTCTCT
>AUXO016922489.1_pt1 | contig 13995 bp, 7 predicted proteins | sample 768731 | NCBI WGS metagenome assembly AUXO01 (sample SAMN02715735, study PRJNA202380) | gut metagenome | biome: sheep rumen | host: Ovis aries | place: New Zealand: Palmerston North | reverse complement strand
CCATTGCATAATAGCGTCCGATAATGCTTGCTATTGCTGCATTATGCTTGTTGCAGACAGCCTGTAGGTCACTGATAAAGCCACGACCACTTTCCGGATTAGTGTCTCGACCATCCATAAAGCAGTGGACAAACGTTTTTTTCAAACCATATTTTTCTGCTATTTCAATGAGTTTGTACAGGTGTTCGATAGAAGAATGTACACCTCCGTTGCTCGTTAAACCCATGAGATGAAGTTTTTTCTGATTGTCGCGAGCGTATGAATAAGCCTTGATAATGGCTTTATTGTTTTCTATTGAACCATCGCGACACTCCTTATTTATCTTCATAAGGTCTTGTAGCACTACTCGTCCGCCTCCGATATTGAGGTGTCCTACTTCCGAATTGCCCATCTGTCCGTCGGGTAATCCGACATTTTCACCGGATGCCTGCAACTGTGAGTGAGGCATCGTAGCATTTAGTTTGTCAAGATTTGGAGTAGGAGTATTGAATATTACATCCCCTTTGTCGTGTTTGCCAATGCCCCATCCGTCAAGAATCATCAGCAGTGCTTTCTTTCTTATTGTCATAATCAGGTGTTAAAATCAATTGTTATTATTATGTATTGAAAATGTGAACCATGTCACTCTCGTCCCTGTTCTGTTCGCCTTGCATATACTTACATTTATAAATAAGAGTAATGTTATGCGCGCGTTGAGCCGACAAAGTTACCTATTTTGAATGATACGACCAAATAAAAAGGCTCCCGTAGCTTTGAAATCAGTGCATTACAGAAGATATTGAAACGCTGAAACTAATGAGATTGCTACCTCGTAAACGAGCACTTTTCTGCCGTTTTGATAGGAATGTTGTAAAAGATACGAAAAAAATGTTACAATTATGTTACGAAAAAGTGATTTTATTCATACATTTGCACATTAGTACTAAAAATGAGCAATGATTGAGGTAACAAAAAAAACGATTGACATTGATGCCATATTGCGCAGCAAGATGGGTAACAATGCGAGTAAAGTGCCAGGTTTTGCCAAGCGATGGTTGAAGAAAATCATCCATCAGGACGAAGTAAACGACTTCTTGTGGGAAAACAAAGAGAAAACCGGAGTTGACTGGTTGTGGGCAACGGTAAACTATCTCGATATGCATCTTGACGTGGAAGGGATAGAAAATCTGCCATCGCCAGACGATGGACGTCTATATACGTTTGTCTCGAACCATCCTTTAGGAGGTATAGATGGTGTTGCTCTCGGTGCTATTATTGGTCGTCACTATGATGGACGATTTCGTTATCTCGTCAACGATTTACTCATGAATTTACCTGGTCTTGCTCCTTTGTGTATCCCAATAAACAAGACTGGTTCACAAAGTAGGAACTTCCCGGCAATGGTTGAGGCAGGATTTAATGCCGATAACCACATCCTGATGTTTCCGGCAGGGCTTTGCTCCCGTCGCATAAATGGTAAGATAGCAGATTTGGAGTGGAAAAAGGCATTTGTTACGAAAAGTGTCGAACACCAAAGAGATGTAATTCCAATACATTTCAGCGGTCAAAACTCGAATAAATTTTACAGAATAGCAAACATATGCAAGACGTTAGGCATTAAATTCAATATCGCCATGCTTTTCTTGGTTGATGAAATGTATAAAAATCGACATAAATCGTTCAAGATAACAATAGGGAAACCGATAGAATGGTCAACTTTTGATAAAAGATATTCTCCGATGAAATGGGCTAATTTAGTAAGAAATAGAGTTTATCAAGATGACCTCCTGACGACCACAGCACCATTAAAATAAGAATTTTCTACAACCTACTGATCCTGATAAATTATGATGCAACAAATCATTCCACCAATCGATAAAAAAATACTTTTAAGCGAATTGACGCCTGATAAGCAGTTGCGCATGACAAATAAGAGTAACAACGAAATCTATATCGTTGACTATCATAATGCTCCAAACGTTGTAACCGAAATCGGAAGGCAACGTGAAGAGACGTTCAGAGCTGCTGGTGGAGGAACGGGAAAAGAGGTTGATCTTGATGAATTTGACACTATGGACAACTGTTACAAACAGCTCATAGTGTGGAATCCAGATGAAAAAGAGATAATTGGTGGTTATAGGTACAAATTAGGTAATGAGGTTGATTTCGATTCTGATGGACAACCAATTCTGGCAACAAGTCATATCTTTCATTTTTCTGACGAATTCATCAAGTATTACTTGCCACAAACAATAGAATTGGCTCGAAGCTACGTCACATTACCATATCAAAGTTCGAAGATGGGCTCTAAAAGCCTCTTCGCTCTTGATAACCTATGGGACGGATTAGGTGCACTTACAGTCATTATGCCTAACGTAAAATATTTCTTTGGCAAAATGACCATGTACCCTTCGTATGTTCGCAGAGGTCGTGACATGATACTATATTTTCTCAAAAAGCATTTCAGCGACAAAGACAGGCTAATCATTCCGCTCAAACCTCTGAAGATAGAAAGTTCGGAAGAAGAACTTGCTGCTATTTTTAACCAAGACGATTTTAAGGAAGATTACCGCATCCTGAACCGAGAAATACGCAATTTGGGCATCAATATACCACCGTTGGTAAATGCATATATGGGACTCAGTCCGACGATGCGTATGTTTGGCACAGCCATAAACGATGGTTTTGGCGATGTGGAAGAGACTGGAATATTGATTGCTGTTGATGAAATACTCGAGCAAAAACGAGTACGACACATCGACTCGTTTGTAAAAGAACACCCCGAAGCATTCCGTATAACTTCTTCGGCTAATAAAGTGTTTTACGAAGATAAACATAAAGAAGTTGAAAAATAAACTTATAGAATATAACAATAATTGCTCTTTTTTTTTGAAATTGAATATAAAAGGCTAACTTTGCGAAGATTTAATAAATGATAAATGAGGGCCATGCCGACTAAAAGGGACTCAATCGGCACCCGCCTGCAACTACAAACCCGAAGAGTCCCAACATAAAAGATATGAAAAAAATATTTACTCTGTTTTGTGCTATGCTATGTGTTGTAGCCTTATCAGCACAACCAGGCGGTAAAAAGAAAGCCTATGAGGATTATGGAGACCTCGTTAAAATCTTCTCGGAAGACTTTTCTAAGATGACAACAGGTAGCTACGGAGCGCCTGATTTCATGACAAGCATTTGTTTAGACATGGGCGATTATGAGTATGCATGGTGGAATATAAAGCCTGAATTTACTAACGTGCCTCACTGGGGTGGTATAAATGTTTGGTCGGCAGGTGGTGCTGTGTATCTTGAATCTACAGTAGATATGGGTGGTGCACGCCTAAGTCTTCCCAATATCGATGGTACTGCACACGGAGGAAGAGTTATTCTCCGATTCAAAGCACGTGCAGAAGCAGGACAAATGTGTAACTGCGCTGTCATCGAAGGTGGCGAAACAAACAACATGGGACCAGAATGGCGCACGTTCCCATCACAGACCGTAGGACAAATCACAGACGAATGGAATACTTACGAATTCCTTTTCGAAGAGGTTGGACCAACTTCTATTTTTGCAATAGTAGTAGACAAAAACCTTGGTACAAACCTTGCACCTTTCTATGTTGATGATGTAGAACTCCTGCAGATAGATGCATATATTGACTCTCCTGAGCTGTTGTCACCAACAAACTACACAACAGAAGGCAATTTTGCTTCGTTCCAAGTTAACTGGAAACCAGTAGAAGAGGCTGAATACTATCTGCTTGACGTGTTCAAAGTTGACGCTTTGGGCAATATTAGTGATTACCTGCTGCAAGACCAACGTGTTGAAGGAACTTCTTTTGTTGTAGAAGGTGCCGAATCTGGCGCAACATACTATTACACAGTACGTGCATGCAACAGCCAATACGAATCAATGCCATCGCCAAAAATGAAGGTTGAAGGTCTTGGAGTGCCTGAAAACCTAAGTTCAACAGAACTTGTTGATGGTAAGTATAGTGCTTCATGGGATGTTGTTCCGACAGCAAACTACTATAACTATCTTGCTTATTACGATCGTAAAGCAGAAACAAGCGGAGCTTTCAGCGTAACAGATGAAAAGATGGATAACCTCCATTTCCCAGAGGGAATGACAGAAGGTAGTGGCGAAAACCAACAACTTTCAGAATGGGCAGGTAAGAAATCAACACTTACTGTTGAGCAATATCTTATTGAGAAAGATAAGATTGACCATGCTCAGTCAGGTGTTGACCCATTCTATTTCCAAGCACTCGGACGTTATGACCTCACAGACTTGAAACAATCTGGATGGTATGCTACAAACGCTCAGCCTTATGCAGACTGCATACGTCTTGACGGTTGGTTCTATCAGTATGGCGCAGGCGAAGCTGGTATGATATCTCCAGCTCTTGACTTGTCAAAAAATGGTGGTGCCTTCAAGCTTGATGTTAAGTCGTTCGGTATTACAGACGAATTTGGTAATCTCACATCATGCGGTGTGGCATTGTTCAACTACGATAAAGAAAAGTCGGCTTATGTTCAGTCAGAACTAATCTATTCAGAGCAAAGAGCACAAGCATGGCAAGACAATACCTTTAACTTCTCAACAGGTACAACTAACTCAATGCTTGGCATCTATGCACTGCGCGGAGCTGAAAGTCTCTTCATTAAAGATGTGAAACTGACTCAAAACTACGAAGCAGGCGAGTCATTCCATGATCCATTCTTTGCAGCTTCACACCTGTTGGAGACACAAACAGAAGTTGTTTTGCCAGGACATGTAATGGATGCTGACGTTTATCATCGCGTACAAGCTGTTCGTATGGGTGAGAGCAGCAATCCTAACATTGCCTTTACAGAAATGTTCAGCGACTTCTGCGAAGAAGAATTTGTAGGTCACGGCTCATCTACAGGCATCTGCACTCCTTCAGCTACTATCGCTGGTGCTACAGTTCAGTTCCTGAATAACCAGCTCGTAGTTAACAATGCAGACAATGCAACAGTTGAAGTATATACACTTGCAGGCGAAAAAGTATATACAGACAACTCAGGAAAAGCAACAATCAATATACCAACACAAGCTCGCGGAGCTTATATCGTTAAGGTAGGCAAGCAGACTATTAAAGTAGTGTTATAGTATAGGTATATTAAAATATAATAATGTGGGATGACTGAGTGAGTTATATACAAACAATTCATGCAGTCACCCCACTTTTTCTAAAATGTAAACTATAAAACATAACTTTATGAAACAATTTTTACGAACAACAATTTGTTTGATAACGGTTTGCTTGGCAGTGCTTAATATGCAAGCAGCTGTTGTCAATTCGATTGCCGAAGTTAAAGCATCTAATGGTGGTGATCTTCAAATTACCGCAGATCATCCTGTGTATGTATTAAGTAGTGCAGACGGTTACTATATGCTTTACGATGGCACATCGGGCATTTTTTTCTATGATGCAGAAAATTATTTGCCAGGTTTGCAAACTGGAAATGTAATTACAAGTGGAACAATTTACTTCGGATACATTTCGTTTATTAAGCAGTTTAATCTTTATAAGGCAGCTTCAGGGATTGTAAAAGAAAGCAACGGAACAATAGCTGACCCTATTTCTCTCCCAACAACGCTTAATCTGTATGATAGAGGAACCTATTTCACTGCTCACGGCACATTCTCAGGTTCTGAAGGTAGTATCACTTTCACACCAGATGAAGGTCCCGCACATTTGATGTCAAATTTCTTCGGTGTGAGCGGAGTTGATTTTGCTTCATTAAGTGGTAAAACAGGAACGCTGACAGCTGTAGTTACTTATTCAGGAAGTAGCACATTCTACTCTCCTCTGACAACAAATTTCTTCCAAGACGATAACTCAACAGAAGAACCTCTTACTGGAACATTCGCAGAAGTGCTTGGTGCGATGCGCAATAACGGCGATGGTAATGTTTCGATGATTGTCCCAGCCAATGCTCAGATACTTTATGCCAAGGCGGATATGATATTTGTATGGGACGGCACGATGGGTGTTAGCCTTTATAATGATTATGGTTCGTCGAATATTATCAATGGTTTCAACTATGATACAATGGGTGATGGCTTCGGATATACATTCTCTGGAACGATGACAGGTACGTATGAAGATGCTGCGTTAATAGTAACTCCAACCAGCGAACTTACTCTTGGAACTAAAACAACAGTTACTCCTATCGTGGCGACAGGCGCAGAGGTTGCCGCTGCTGACCGCTCTATGCTATATACATACGTGCAAATGACAGGTAATTATACTGCATCAACACGTACGTTCGTTGCCGACGACGGAACAGAATTTGCCATAAATGGTGCCTCAAAACGCGGAATACCAACACAAGATGGTCATGGAACGCTGAAAGTATTTATGTATGGAGGAGCTGGAAACGGTCAGCTCGTGACAGGAACAGCAAAGATGCAGCTCGTAACACTTGAAGACGATGCTTTCACTTATGACGATGATCCGGGTAATAATCCAGGTGGAGAAACGGATGTAAAGACCTTTGCAGAAGTGTTTGCGTCATCAGTCAATGGGCAAAGTTACACTATTACCATGCCAGAAAATGCCCAAATGCTCTATGAATTTTTACTAGCTGGAGGTGCTGCAGAATATGAATGTGTGTTCTGGGATGGTACAGGAGCGTTACGTTTATATGTACAAAACTCATTGACTTCGATACTTCCAGACCGTGTTGTTGGAACTCGAAACTTCGGAAAGAAAGTATCAGGTACGTTAGATGCTCAGTTTGAGAACACAGAATACTTCTGCGACTATTATGTTGGAAATAGTGCTAACCTACAACTTGGTGACGTTTCAGAAGTGCCAGCAAAAGAAGTTACAGGTAGTGAATGTTTGAAAGAAGACAAATCTAACCTGCATGCTTATGTTAAAATGACTGGTATCTACAATCATGAGACCCAATTGTTTACCTCTGACGATGGTAAAGTATTTACCGTAAATGCACAATATTCGACTGTTACCTTACCTGCAGAAAGTGGTCCATGTACTATTAAAGCTATGTTTGCTGGTGGTATCTATGGCACTTTGATACCAGGGTCTGGTAATCCAAATCTCTTCTTACTTGAGGAAAATGCCATTTCATTTGGTGGCGATACACCTTCTGAAGCACGCACGTTATCACTTGCAAATCTGAAGAACGAGCCAACCGGACAACTTCACTTTAAGTTTGAAGCTGACAAAGTATCAGCTTTGGCTGTGAAGAAGGCAGCATCTGCCACAGCAGACGACCGTATCTATCTATGGGATGGTACCGACGGACTTATGATTTACGGACAATTGGCAGAAAACACCATAGTCAACGCGACAAAAGGCCAAATCGTAAATGGAGAAATTTATGGTTACTATTATCCAAATTATGGTGGAATGTTGAAATATGATGCCAACGAGCCAACTCATAAAGTGGAAGTATCTTTAGGAGCAACGAATGAAGTTACACCTCTCTTAGTTACTTTGGCAGACATAAAGGGTAAGAGTGATAACACATATTCTTATGCTTATGTGAAGATGTATGGCAAGATTGAAAACGAAAAGTTTGTTGATGGCAATAATAATATTGAAATAGACGCATCGATGACCAATGTTGCTCCAGCCGATTTGGAAGGAAAGACAGGTTATATCTATGCTATATACAACCCAGAAGGCAATCTTGTAGTGTTTGAAGATACATACTTCGTAGCCGATGAAATCATCGAAAATGAATATAGTTCATTCTATGACTTGATTACTAATGCAGCCGATCAGGAACAAGTTAAACTGACTCTACCTGCAGGTTCACAGATACTTGACAATGAAGGTAATCATCTGTGGTTATGGGATGGTAATAATGGACTGTATGTTTATAGCAAAAATGGTTTCAATACCATTCTACCTACACTCGCAGACCACTCAAACGGCAATCTTTTGGCAGGAACTGTTGAAGGAAAGTTTGATGCAACGTTCTTCGATATAGAACTTGAAGAAGCCGTATTGCAGTTAGGCACTAAGCAAACTCTTACAGCTAAGACTGTTACAGGTGAGGAAGCGCAAGCTGCCGACCGTTCAAATCTCTACGCTTATGTAGAAATGAGAGGCGAATATGATGCAGAAGCAAAAGTGTTTACTACCGAAGATAATGTGCGTTTCTATGTAAGAAAGAGCGAAACAAGCTCTGTCGCACTTCCAACACAAAGCGGTAGAGGTGTAATTAAGGCTATGGTCTATGGTAATGGTACGGGCGAACTATATGAAGATGCACTCGGTGTGCTTCGAGTGATAGAGCCTAATGCTTTCACCATTGACAACGACGAGCCAGGAAACGTAACAATCGCAGATTTCTTGAATACGGTTCAGAACGGACAAAATGCTACATTCCGTATGCCAGCAAATGCAGTCATCTTGCTTGCAGGTGCATATAGTACATATATTTGGGACGGAACAGCTGGTATGCAACTGTATGCAGACAATGGTACGGCAAGCTATCTGTTGAACTGGAACAACGAAATAGACAATTGTACGGGTAAGAAAGTGATAGGAGAGTTTACCGCACCATATAACGATATGGCTTACTCTTTCGACAATCCAACACAATCAACCCTTTGGTTCGACCAATATGAAGGTCTGACACCTAAGAAAGTAACAGGTGCTGAGGCTTGTAATGAAGACCGTTCTAACCTGTTTGCTTACATTGAGATGACTGGTACATACGATACAGCAACGAAAGTGTTCATTGCTGACGATGGAACAGCATTCGCAATGTACACAGGTACATACATCGGAGTTCCTATGGACGATGGTCATGGCACGTTGAAAGCTATGATGTATGGTAACCGCGGACTTGGAAAGATACGTCAAGACGAATTGTCTATGCCATATCTGATGACTGTAGAAGAAAATGCTTTCGTTCTTGATGAGCCCGAAGCAATAGGTGGTATCAATGCAAATATAGACGAAAATACATCAGTCTATGACTTGCAAGGAAGAAAGATGACAACCAATGGTAAGGCATTGACAAGTGGCATTTACGTGATCGATGGAAAGAAGGTTATAATAAAGTAACCTAACTATATAAGAGCAAGAAGCCTGGGAACATCACATTGTCCTTTGCTTCTTGCTTTAATAAAAGATTGCAGATACAAGTGAGATTTTATAAAACGATTCATTAATAACTATAAATTTACAATTATGAGAAAAATTTTACGTTCATTTCTTGCTTTTATGTTGTGCTTTACGGCACTGACTGCGAGCAATGCTCAAACTACCTTCCGACAACTTCTTGATGGTGGTAGCTCATCTGACGGCACGATAACGCTGCCATCAAATGCGCAAGTGTTAAAAATGTATAGCTCACGCATATTGTTATGGGACGGAACAGCGGGCCTATTGCTATACATTGATGAGATCCCATCAAAGTTTACTAACATGGAATACGGCTCTGCATATTGGGATGGCTACACCGGTTACTCAATAAGTGGCACGATAGATGCTGTTTATGAAGCTAATTATTATGACTTCTATTCAAACGGTTCAGCTGCTGGTAGTCTTACTTTCGGAACAAAAGGCACTCTTACTCCTAAAGAAGTAACAGGCGCAGAGGCTGCTAATACAGACCGTTCGAACTTCTATTGCTATGTAAAAATGCACGGAACGATGAATGGAAACAATTTCACTGCCGATGACGGAACAGTGTTTACTATAAATGAAGACTTCAATACAGGAGTTATTGGAAAGTCTGGCGCGGGTACAATCAAGGCTGTTGTGGGCAATATTTCACAGGCGAACAGTATGAGTGTGCTTACAATTATAGAGAATGGAGCATGGACAACAGACCCAACAGAACAAGATTTCCAAGGCGAAGTAATGACATTGGGCGCATTGAAACAGAAGAATTATGAAACAGTTCGCTTCAAATTTGAAGAAGATAAAGTGCAGGTAGTTTCATTGTCATCAAGTTATGGCTTTGACCAAATGTACCTATGGGACGGAAATGATGGATTGCTTGTAAATGGTTATATTTTAGCTAATGTTATAGGCGATACAGAATTTTCTCAGGGACAGGTAGTTAATGGAGGTATCGAGGCAAACTATAATGGTTCGTATGGTAACTCTATGTATTTCTCACCTGACTATGGACATGAGGCAATCTTCAAAAAAGGAAATGTAAAGAGTCTCATTCCGAAGAAAACAACAGTAGAAGCTGTACATGCAACTGTAAACACTTCGACTTATGAATTCTCGTATGTAGCTCTTCCAGGCAAAATAGAAAATGGTGCATTGGTATCTGGCGACATTTCAATACCTATCGCTCTCGATGTTTGTCCTACTGCTGATTTGACTAAATATGAAGGACAAACAGGTACATTCTATGGTCTTTACAACTCTCGCAACATGGAGTCGGTAATGCCTATCAGCGAATATTACTTTATGAAAGCTGACGATCCAATCGTTGAAGAAAACGAAGTGGCTAATATTGACGAACTTTGGAATGCCGAAGCAAATAAAGTTTACACGATGAAGCTTGCTCCTGAGAGCGACTATAAAGTGCAAGTATTGGCTTATACAGGTCCTATTGTCTATCTATGGGATGGTCAGAATGGCCTCATAGCAATCGATAATAGTGAGAGTTTCGACCCAGATGATTTTGGAAGATATATCTATGGTGACGTAGAATTTTTTATTAGCGATGAATATGGCACTAAAGAGTTTATAATTAACTATTCAACTATTAATCAACTAAGTGCTGCTGAAGACTTCTTCCCTGCTGTTGAGAAGATCGAAATGCGTGAAGGCGACTTTGTTAAGATGCACGTTACGATTGAAGCAGATGAAACCGAAACTCCTGCTATGCCAGTTGTAACATACAATGGCGAAACATATATGCTTGTAGATGATATCTTAGGTTTAGAGATAGGACTTGATTCTTATATCGGTAAGACTGGTATCTTGACAGCAATCTACGCTGGCGAGGATGCGAATTGGAAATATCTTTCAATCTATGACGAAAATTGGTTCACAGAAGATGCAGTTCAATTGCCAGAAGTTGCAAGTCTTGAAGAAGTCCAAAACTTGACAGAAGACGGTGACTATATCCTAAATGTACCAGCTGATGGTAGCTATACACTACAAGTTTTGGCAGTCAATGGCGATAAGATGTATCTCTACGATGGTCAGACAGTTTATCGTTTCGATTATCACGAGACACTTGCTGCACCTCGCAAAGCAATGAAAGCTGCTCCTGCTGAAATGGTTGGTGCAATGCTACAAGGTGAGATTAAGATAAGAAAAGAAGGTGATGTTGTGTCTATCGACGGTTCAAGCGTTACTGTTGGTGAAGTTACTGAGCTGCTTCCTCCTGTTGAAACAGAGACAGTTTTGTCGCTTTACGGATACATCACTGTTACAGGTATGGTAGAGAAAGGTTTTGATATCACTAATAACGAGTACTATTATGTAGTTCTCGATGATATGCAGTATATCTTATCTGATGAACTTATCACAATGGATAAGCCATTCAGCGAACTTGTAGGTCAGACAGGTAAGATGTCATTGCTAGTTGATGGTATTAATGCTTATGCTTATCCAGAAGGATGGTTCGTAGCTGATTACACTTCAATAGAAGGAGTAGAGACTTCAGATTCAGCAAAGAATATCTACACAATTGATGGTCGCAAGGTTGTTGACGGACAAATGCAGAAAGGCATTTATATCGTTAATGGCAAGAAAGTTGTGAAATAACACTTTTCTATAATAATAAAATAGGAGTTGACTCACTTTAGGGTCAACTCCTATTTTTATGTGTTTATAGTCTGAAAGTTCTTAAAATAGTTTTTGTTGATAGTTACATAGATTGGTGCCAACCATTCTATTCTGTGGCATTACACGTATTCCTGTCCGCCTTGCATTGCTGCTTCGGTAATGTATTTCTTTATTCTGTCAGAAGAATCTTCTTTTTTGCAGATAAGCAATACGTTGTCTTGTTCTATCACGATATATCCTTCAAGTCCATGGATTATGCCGAGTTTGCCATCCGATAGTTTGATAATGTTGTTCTTGCTTTCGTCGGTTATGACTTTCGAAGCCAACACTACGTTGTCGTCAGCTGTCTTGCTGAAAGCCTCGTAGATAGAGTGCCATGTCCCTAAGTCTGCCCATCCGAAGTCGCAACACATCACATAGATGTTTTCCGAGCGTTCCAGAATGCCGTAATCTATGGAAATGTGTGGATAAGATGAGAAATTTTCGTCTATGAATTTCTGTTCTTCTTCAAGAGTGTAGGTCTGGTGTTCGCTGTCGAATTGTCGTAAAACTTCTGGCAAGATGGCTTCAAAACATGAGCGTAAGTATTTTGCATTACTCATAAATAAGCCAGTATTCCATAGAAATTCACCACTGTCCATAAACATTTGAGCCAGTTGCCGTTCAGGTTTCTCTGTGAAAGTTTTCACTTTGAAAAGGTCTTCCGTCTGCGTTTTCGCTCCCATCTGTATGTATCCATAGCCTGGTTCGGGGCGAGTAGGGCGCACTCCTAGCGTCAATAAGCAATCATTTTCTGCCACGAAGGTAAACCCTCGCTCAACGTCGCTTTTGAATTTGTCGTTTTGAAACACTGCTTGGTCTGACGGGGCAACAATGATATTAGCATCGATATCACGTCTAACGATGCGGTGGATAGCCCATGCCACACTCGGAGCTGTGTTTCTATGAATTGGTTCGCATAGCAGATTCTCGTCTTGTATGTCGGGAATCTGACTTTTTACCATATCAGTAAACTGCTTGCTTGTGCTGATGTAAATGTGATCTTTTGGCACTATCGATGCCATTCTCTCATAAGTCTGTTGCAATTGTGTTTGCCCTATGCCGAAAAAGTCAATAAACTGTTTTGGCTTGTCGGCACGGCTGCATGGCCAAAGACGTCGTCCTTTACCACCAGCAAGAATCACACAATAGTCGTGTTCATGGTTGTTTGTCATCGTATATTATAGTTTAAGAACACAAAAACGAGGTTTGATAGTATCAATAGTCGTTTCTTATGCTTGACCATTGACAGTTATCAAACCCCTGTTGTTATTATTATTTTAGAACAAATAAGCTACTCCAATTTGCCAAGCGTTGGCTTTAAGGTCTGTTTTCTTTAGACCTAATACTTCAGCTCCAGTGCCAAGCACGTTCAGTTCGCTGTTTTTACCAAGAGCCAAATTGTAGTTTGCCGTTATCTGCAGGTGGTTAAGAGCCATAACACCGATACCGAAATTGAGGCTTACGTTTGCTGATTTCATTTCCCAATCAGCTACATTTTCCCATAATTTCTTCTCTTTATCACCCACATTAAAGCCGAATTGTGGACCAGCAAACAAGAAACCTGATGCCAAACTACCCAGTCCGAAGCCGTAACGTACATTGATAGGGATGACAACTTCTTGCATTTTCAGTGTGCTTCCTGCTTCCACACCAAGGTTTTGAGCACCTTTTGCTGTGATTTTAGCTTCGCGTTGGTCGTAAAGAATTGAGCCATCGAGTCCGAGACCTACGATAGGAAGAGTTACAATAGCTGTTGGACCAACGAAAAAGCCTGTGCGATTCTTTGCGTCAGCCACTTTGTCAAGATCGTCGCCGAGACTGATTGAAGAGAGATTAACACCTGCTTTCAAACCGAATTTTACTTGAGCGTTAGCTGTTTGAACAAACATCATTGCAGTAGCGATAACTGCCAGGGTAAATAATTTTCTCATAATTCTTTATCTTTGGTTATACATATAATTACGTTTATTTTCGTGTGGTTTCTATCGTTGTATGTAATTACTTGTAGAAACCACACGTATATAATCATTTAGCGTCGTTCGCGGCGGACAGATATGCGAGGACTTGAGCCTCCTGATGATGAACTGCTGCGCTCTCTACGCGATCTTACCGATGTTGATTCTTCTGAAGAACCTCGTGAACGGCGTGTTTTTACAGAGCGTTTTGCCTTATCTTTTGCGTTCGCAGCATCTATACTGTC
>AUXO015402741.1_pt1 | contig 13995 bp, 15 predicted proteins | sample 768731 | NCBI WGS metagenome assembly AUXO01 (sample SAMN02715735, study PRJNA202380) | gut metagenome | biome: sheep rumen | host: Ovis aries | place: New Zealand: Palmerston North | reverse complement strand
ACTGCTGTGAGCAGGTCGAAACAACGCAACGTGAAGCCTTGCAGGTCATAACCCTCGACAATGAGCTTCAGTGCCTCGTAGATGCGCTCGGCACCGGGCAGCGACTTGCCTATGGCTTCGCTGGGGGCTTTCTCCATTAAATCGCTCTCGATGTCGGCGGGTATGCGCTCGATGAGCATTAGCAACTCGTCCATGTCGATGTGAATGATTTCCACACCTAGCGTGTCGAGGATGGTGCGGTACTTGGCTTGGCTTGAAATGAGCCAATCGCTGGGCTCGCCTATCACACCCAAGCGGCAGCCGTTGAGCTGGCGCATGGCTTTACCCACGCGTTGCAGAGTGTGGATGCGGTTCTTGATATAGGAGGTGCTACCGTGCAATATCTCGCCTTTCAGGCCCTGCTGGCGCAGGAAAGAGAGAATCTCCATCGATGCCGCCAGCGAGTTGCTCTTGCCGCTGGTGAGCAAGTAGAAAGGTTGTTTAGACTGTCGCTGCATGCGTGGCAGCAGGTCGCGGAAGATGCCCTCGGTGCCGCCGGTGCGCACATAAATGAGTTCCAGGTCGTGACAGCCGTAGGTTTTGAAATCACTTCCGGCAAGTTCGTGCTCGAGTCCCAGCGAACCCAGAAATTCACGCGTTGAGGCATCCACAGCGGCTTCGTCATGCAGCTGTGATGTGAGTGTATAGATTGCTGTTGTCATAGTTTTTTTAAAAATACGCTTTTATCAGGTTAGAGGTTTATAATTGTTTCAGAATAGATAGGCGGCAGTGATAGTCCAGTAGTTGTCGCGACCTTTCACACCGGGTTTGTCGCTCTCCTTGTTGAAATACTCAAGAGCTTTGTTTAGGCCAATGCCATAGTTGGCGTGTATCTGCAGCTTGCGGAACAGCTCGGCACCAAATCCCACGTTCCAAGAAATGTCCCACTTGCTCGACTTGTATTCTATCTTGTCCTTGTCGCCCAGTAGAAGGGCAAAGTCGGGGCCTGTGGAAACAAACGGTGAGAAAACCTTGCCTATTACCGGCAGCTGAAGCTTGTATTTAACGTTAATGGGGAAGTCGATATAGTCGCGCTTGAGTTTCTCGCCCTCAAGGTACAGGTTGTTCTCGCGATGAGTGTAGAGCGCCGAGGCATCGATTCCGAGTCCCACCACAGGCATGCCAATCTCAAGCATAACGCCACCGGTGAAACCGGCGCGATTGTCGCTGGAAACAATGTCCTTGTCCCACTTGAGCTTATTGATGGTGATACCACCTTTGAGTCCAAATCTCACTTGTGCCTGTGCCGGCATTGAAATGATGAAAGCTAGCACTATCGCTGAAATTATTTTGACCGATGATTTCATGAGTGTAAAAGTGTAGTGAACAATTAATGGCAAAGTAATAGAAAAAAAATGAGAAAAGCAATTTTTTGCTGTTTTCTTAACCTAATTATTCCCTTTTTCAACTATCTTTGTCCTACGTTTTTTTCTTTTACTGATAAATTATGGCAAGTTTCATGAAAACCAAGAAATATTATGCGGTGCTACTGGTGCTGCTGGTGTTGCTCATTGCGTTGCCCTTCATGCGTGGGCGCAAGAAGTTCTTTAGCAACTCGGGTGTGGTGTGGACAACCGAGTATCACATCACCTATGAGGCTCAGCACGACATGAACGACTCAATACAGCAGTTGCTCACGGCTATTGATTTGAGCGTGTCGCCTTACAACAAGCAGTCACTCATCACATCAATCAACGATAATAAGTCCAGTGAAGCCGACGCGTTTTTCGTCAAGCTCTACCACAAGGCAACCGAGGTGAATAAAGCCAGTGGCGGGCTCTATGACCCCACGGTGATGCCCTTGGTCAACGCATGGGGATTTGGCTATAAAAACGGGCAACTGCCCACGCGCTCACAGCTCGACAGCATCCTGGCATTTGTGGGAATGGAAAAAACAAGTTTAGAAGGAAGCCTTGTCAAGAAAAGCGACCCTCGCACGCAGTTTGATTTCAGTTCGATTGCCAAGGGCATGGCTTGCGATGAAATAGCCCGGATGCTTGCACGCAACGGCGCCGTGAACTACATGGTTGAGATTGGCGGCGAGGTGGTTGCGCATGGTGTAAACAATAGGGGAGGGGTGTGGCGAGTATCAATCGACATGCCTGTCGCCGACAATGATGGCGGGCCTGTTCATTCTAATGCATTGGTGCTAAATCTGCGTGATAGGGCTGTGGCAACCAGCGGTAGCTATCGCAAGTTTAAGCAGGTGGATGGCAAGAAAGTGAGTCACATCGTCAATCCCAAGACCGGTGATAGTCACACGTCTAACCTGTTGAGCGTGTCGATTGTTGCTCCCGACTGCATGAGTGCCGATGCCTGGGCAACAGCCTGCATGGCAATGGGGCTGGAGGCGACAGTGGCTAAGTTTGAAGACGATAACAAGCTGGGAGTAATGACAATCAGTGTCGATGATGATGGAAACTTCGTCATCTGGTCTAATAAGAAATTCGCATCAATGGTTAGCGCTGAATAATAAAAAAAGACATCAAGAGCGGTTCTTGGTGTCTTTTCTCTTTGTGGGTTGAATCTTTATCACTCGACAGCGGCAGCCAGGGCTTGCCACAGCCTGTCGTTGGGCACTGGAGCGGTGACATCCACAACCTGCTTCGACACAGGATGGATGAAGTGGATGTGGTGCGATTGTAGCGAAATGCCACCATCGGGGTTGCTGCGTGGTGCGCCATACTTCAGGTCGCCTTTAATGGGGCAACCCATGTTGGCAAGTTGGGCGCGAATCTGATGCTTGCGCCCTGTGAGCAATTCAATCTCAAGTAAGTAGTAGTTATCGCTCTGCGCAATCACACGGTAGTTGAGTTCGGCACGTTGTGCTCCAGCGGTCTTGGGGTCAACCACATGGGTCTTGTTGTTTTTCTCAACCGACACAAGATAATCGACAAGATGCCCCGTTGCTTTGGGTGGGTGGTTGCGCACAATAGCCCAGTAGGTTTTGTGAACTTCTCCGCGGCGAAACAGGTCGTTCATCCTCGATAATCCCTTGCTTGTGCGAGCAAATATCACCAGTCCCTGTGTGGGGCGGTCGATGCGGTGCGTCACTCCGCAAAACACATTGCCTGGCTTGTTGTATTTTTCCTTAATCCATAGCTTTAAAGTGTCGACCAGCGGCTGGTCGCCAGTGCGGTCGCCCTGCACAATCTCGCCACATGCCTTGTTGACGATTATCAAGTGATTGTCTTCGTAGACTACTTCCATAAGTGTTACTTCTTTTTATATCTTTGCCGCAAAGATAGTAAAAAAATAGAACCTTTTGATTTGTTGGGGTAGATAAAGTTTAATAAAAAACCAGTGAACAGAGCTTGTGGCTTTCTGTTCACTGGCCTCTTTTTTATGAAAAAGAAGTGTTTTGCTTTTCGATGTGTTGTATTAACGGCGGCGGCGACTTGCGCTGTGGCGGTTGCCATTGCCGCTGTTCTCGTTCTTGTTGAATGTGTAACGGTCGTGATGAGTGTTGCCGTTTACAAAGTCAAAAATCTTCTCGGGATTAATGTCAACGCCCATGAAGCGGGTCTCGAAATGCAGGTGTGGACCGGTGCTGCGGCCAGTGTTTCCGCTCAATGCAATTGGAGTGCCGGCTTTTACATATTGGTTGGGCTTAACAAGGAACTTCGACAGGTGACCGTATACTGTTTCAAGACCGTTGTCGTGGCGAACTACCACAAAGAAGCCGTATCCATTACGTTCAAACTTTGCAAGGCGCACTTTACCGGTGAATGCTGCATAAACAGTGTCGCCCACTTGGGCCTTCAGGTCAATGCCACGATGCATGCGGCCAAATTGCTTGCGGTAGCCATAATGAGAATTAACAACGCGGTGCTTAATTGGCATTGCATAGTGCGACACGTCAATGACTTTGGTTGTGGGAATGTTGGCGTTTTGATAGGGGTTTACGCGATCGCTGTTCCAGTCTTCGCTGTAAACGTTGGCATTGTCAATGCCTGTATTTTTCTCACCGTAGAGTCCACGGGCGTAGTTCTGTGTTTCCTCTACTTTGATTTTGTCTTTAAGTTGGTTTTGTTTTGCAAGAAGGTTGCGGTGTGTTGATCGGTAGTCGTTGATTGATTGAGAGTTTGCGGCAAATGCAACCGAAAATATTGCAATACTCAGGATGCCTCGACGCAGACTATTAAAAGAAAACTTCATATCTTTCTATTTAAAAGTTTCAAGAAGCCATAACAAAAATAAAAACAAAAAATAATGGAGATTCTCAGCCCAGTTTGTTAAGCCATTTCTCCGGCTTCTTGTCGACCTCAATAGTGGGTCACTCATGAATAAGAACGCACAAAAGTAGGCATTTATTTCCACATAGCGAGCTTTTTTGCTGCTAAAAAGTGTAAAATTGTGTCTAAAAGTTATAATATTTCGTTGTAAGTGATTGTTTTACAACATGTTGCCCGGATGAGCAAAATTGCCCTTTCTTGGGAAGCTTCGCGAATGCCTCTGGGCTGGTGGTTGCAAAGGTAGCAATAATAAAATGCACAAGCAAAAAATGCACCAAAAAAAGAAATTGTTGATAATTATATACACTAATATATTTAATAAATGAAAAAAACTTAGTATATTTGCACCGCAAAAGCATTTTCCCTTTGTGCCGGGGAGTCGACGGGCTGGCCGGTGGAGTTTTGTGGAAATGACTGTAGCATAAAGTTAATTGCAATTAATGAGAGGTGTTACACACATTAAGTTTTGCGCGTCATGCATGTGGATGCATGCGCATGTCGTTGTGTGCCTTCATTACAATACACAATTATCGCAATGCGAGAATGAGTCATAGCTCCCAATGTGTCAAGCGACGATGACGTCGCAACAATGCTGTGGCTCATTCTTCATTTTTTAGGATAAGTAAATTATTTATAAAAACACATAACAATTTTTTTTATGGTTTTACTTGGTATACAAAATACTACATTGGCTGTGACCGCTGTAATCACAGGCGCTGTGCTTGTGTTTGCGGCTTTGCTCATCGCAAAGCTTATCGGTCCTCGCAGCTTCACCCAAAAGAAGGGTGAGACCTATGAGTGTGGTATTCCAACGCGTGGCGACAGCATGGCACAGTTCCATGTGGGTTACTATCTGTTTGCAATCCTGTTCCTTATGTTCGACGTGGAAACCGTATTCCTCTTCCCGTGGGCTTCGATTGCAAAGAGCATTGGCTCCACAGCATTGCTGGCCGTTGGCACTTTCTTGTTTATTTTAGTTCTGGGCCTTGCTTATGCCTGGAAGAAAGGAGCGCTGCGATGGAAGTGAAAATCAAGAGCATGAAGCATGACGACTTCAAGGACAATGAGTACATTGACCAGCTCGTGGCCGAGCTTAACGGAAGTGGCACCAATGTGGTGGTTGGCAAGCTTGACCAGTTGGTGAACTGGGGCATCAGCAACTCGCTGTGGCCATTCTGTTTCGGTACCAGTTGTTGCGCTATCGAGTTCATGTGCTTGGGCGCTGCCCGATATGACATGGCGCGCTTTGGCTTTGAAGTGGCACGCAATTCACCACGCCAGGCCGACTATATAATGTGCCAGGGTACCATTACTTACCGCATGGCTCCGGCACTCAAACGCCTCTATGAGCAGATGGCCGAACCCAAGTATGTGATTGCATGCGGCGCCTGCACCGTGAGTGGTGGCCCGTTCAAGAACAGCTACTGCGTGGTTAAAGGTATTGATGAGATTATACCCGTCGACGTTTATCTGCCGGGTTGTCCTCCACGCCCCGAGGCTATGTTCTATGCCTTGATGCAACTTCAGCGCAAAATCAAGGTGCAGCGTTTCTTTGGCGGAGTGAACCGCAAGGAGAAGCGCAAAGAGTTCTTTGAGCAACACAACCAGGAGTAATCTCCAGGGCTATGAGAGTGAAATAACAAGAAGATTAAAATAATACTACACATTATTATATATGTCAGAACTACAAGAAAAAATCGGCAAGTTGTGTCCAAGCGCACAAATCGACGACTCGGGCGAATTCCTGCTGATTACTGTGCCCGATGAGAATTGGCACGGTCTTGCGACAGCGCTCAAGAATGAGTTGCACTTCGACTACTTGACTGCACTCGTTGGCGTGGACTGGAAAGAAGAACTGGGAGTTATGTACTACCTGACCAATACACTGACTCAGGAAATGATTCATGTGAAAGTGGCTACTGCCAACCGCGAGCAGCCTCGCTTGCACAGTGTGAGCGACTTGTGGGCTGTGGCCAACTATCAGGAGCGCGAGGTATATGACTTCTATGGCATCGAGTTTATCAATCACCCCGACATGCGCCGCTTCTTCTTGCGCAATGACTGGGTGGGATATCCTTTGCGCAAAGACTATGACGACAGTCCCGAGAAGAATCCTCTTAAGCTCGACGATGAGCAAAACGAAGATGATACCTATCGCCTTGTGGAAGATGATCAGGGTAATGTGACCCGCGTCGATGGAAAGGTGTTTGAAGACGAAGAATATGTTGTGAATGTCGGTCCACAGCACCCTTCTACCCACGGCGTAATGCGTTACCGCGCTTCAATCGAGGGTGAGCTGGTGAAAAAGGTCGACGTGGTGAGCGGTTACATTCACCGTGGCATCGAGAAAATGTGCGAAAGCCTGACCTATCCTCAGACCTTGCTCTACACCGAGCGACTCGATTACATGTCGGCTCACATCAACCGCCACTGCCTGTGCTTGTGTATCGAGAAGGCTATGGGACTGGAAGTGCCTCATCGTGCCGAACTCATCCGCATGATGATGGACGAGCTCATGCGCTTGTCGAGCCACTTGCTCAGCTATGGTTGCTTAACCATGGACCAGGGAGCTACCACAGCGTTCTTCTATGGCTTCCGTGAGCGTGAGCTGATTTACGACATCTTCGATAAGACTTGTGGCGCTCGCATGTCGATGAGTTACATGACAATAGGCGGCGTGGTTGCCGACGTACACCCCGACTTTATCAACGACGTGCGCAATGTGTGCGACACTGTTACCGAGAAGCTCAAGGAGTATCACAAGCTTTTCACCGGCAACGTGATTGCTGTTAACCGCATGACAGGTGTGGGTGTTCTGGGCCACGACGATGCTATCAACTATGCAATTACCGGTCCTTCGGGACGCGCTAGCGGGCATCACTGCGACGTGCGCAAGTGTCATCCCTACTCGCTCTACAACGAGGTTGACTTCGACGAGGTTATCCTCCAAAACGGCGACTCAATGGACCGATATATGGTGCGCATGAAGGAAATGGAAGAGAGCATCAAGATTCTGCGCCAGTGCTGCGACATGCTTGAGAAAGAGGGCATTCAGGGCGAATATATCGCTAAGGTTCCCAAGCTCATCAAGTTGCCGGCTGGTCACTGGTATCAGCAGGTTGAGGGCAGCCGTGGCGCGTTTGGCGTCTATTTGGAGAGCGATGGCGATCCCAAGCCATTCCAAAAACCCTATCGCCTGCACTTCCAGAGCCCATGCTTCAATCTGGTGGGTGTGGTTGACCTCACTTGCAAGGACAACCTCATTGCCGACCTCATCACCATCACCGCGTCGATCGACTATGTGATTCCCGATATCGACAGGTAAAAAGCTGATGTGTGAGTGAGAAAAAGTAACTGATTATAAACACACCTAATTATATATAAAATATAAATTATGTTTGACTTTAGTGTAGTCACCAATTGGTTTAACGAGCTGCTGCTCGGAGTGATGCCACAATGGCTGGCAACAACCATCGAGTGTGTGATAGTGGGAGCGCTGTTGCTGCTGGGTTACACCGTGCTCGCGATGTTCTACATCATGTATGAGCGCTGGGTGTGTGCCTGGTTCCAGTGCCGCCGCGGTCCATTGCGTGTGGGTCCTTGGGGCTCGCTGCAGATTTTTGCCGATGTGATTAAGATGCTCATCAAGGAGGTTGTGGACCTGTGGAAGACCGACAATTTCCTGCACAAGTTGGCACCTTATTTCGTGCTTATAGCATCGGTGGTGGTATTTGCATGTCTGCCATGGGGCAAGGGCATCCAGGCCATCGACTTCAACATTGGCGTGTTCTTCATGACTGCCGTGTCGTCGCTTGGTGTGGTTGGAATTCTGCTTGCCGGCTGGTCGAGCAACAGTAAGTACACTATGATTGGCGCTATGCGCAGTGGCGCACAGATGATTAGCTATGAGTTGTCGATTGGTATTGCCATGCTCACTATCGTGTGTCTGGCTGGTACAATGAGCGTGACTGGCTTGGTTGAGGCTCAGCAGAACGGCTGGTTCCTTTTCACCGGTCACATACCTGCAATTATCGCTTTTATCATCTACATCATCGCCGCTACCGCCGAGACCAACCGTGGTCCGTTTGACCTTCCTGAGGCCGAGCACGAGCTAACTGCTGGTTATCACACCGAGTATTCAGGAATACACTTTGGCTTCTTCTATCTTGCCGAGTATCTCAACCTGTTCATTGTGTCGGGCATTGCATCGCTGCTCTTCCTGGGTGGCTGGATGCCTTTCCATGTTCCTGGCTGGGATGGTTTCAACCAGGTTATGGACTACATTCCATCAATCATCTGGTTCCTGGGCAAGGCCATTCTTGTGTCGTTCATTATCATTTGGTTCAAGTGGTCTTTCCCCCGTGTGCGCATCGACCAGATGCTCGCCCTCGAGTGGCGCTACCTCATGCCCATTGGCTTAGTGAACCTGGTGGTAATGGCTATTGTCGTTAGCCTCGGATGGCACTTTGCCGGTTGATAATTCCTAACAGAGAAATCATTAAAAACAACACACTACATAAAATAAATTCTCGTGACTATGAACGAAAATTTTGGAAAAATAACACAGGTGATTGGTCCTGTTGTGGACGTTACTTTTGAGGGCGAAGACAATAAAGTCCCCGAGATTTACACAGCTCTCATGGTTAAGCGTCACGATGGCTCACAGCTAATGCTCGAGGTTGAGCAGCACATTGGCGAGAACACTGTGCGTTGCGTGGCAATGGACAGTACCGATGGCTTGCAGCGAGGCACACGCGTCGAGAACTTGGGGCAACCCATCTCGGTGCCCACCGGCGAGCAAGTGAAGGGTCGTCTGCTCAACGTCATTGGCGAGCCAATCGACCACCTTGCCGATCTCAAGGGTGGCGATCGTCGTCCCATCCACCAGCCCACACCTGATTTTAGCGACTTGTCAATCTCGCAAGAGATTCTCTACACCGGTATCAAGGTTATCGACCTCATCGAGCCCTTCTCTAAGGGTGGTAAGATCGGTCTCTTTGGCGGTGCCGGTGTGGGCAAGACTGTGCTCATCATGGAGCTCATCCACAACATTGCCCGTGGCCACAACGGCTTCTCGGTGTTCACCGGTGTGGGAGAGCGCACACGCGAGGGTAACGACCTGCTTCGCGAGATGATTGAGAGCAACGTTATTCGCTATGGCGACAAGTTTAAAGAGGAAATGGCTGCAGGCGAGTGGAACCTCGATAGTGTTGACATGAAAGAGGTTGAGCAAAGTCAGGCTACACTGGTGTTTGGCCAGATGAACGAGCCTCCCGGCGCACGTATGCGCGTGGCTCTTTCGGGTCTGACAGTTGCCGAGCAGTTCCGCGATCAGGATGGTGGCGGTAAGGATATCTTGCTCTTCATGGACAATATCTTCCGTTTCACCCAGGCAGGTAGTGAGGTTTCTGCCCTGCTGGGTCGCATGCCTAGCGCTGTGGGTTATCAACCCACATTGGCAAGCGAGATGGGTAAGTTGCAGGAGCGCATCACTTCTACCAAGAGCGGCTCCATCACATCGGTTCAGGCTGTGTATGTGCCTGCCGACGACTTGACCGACCCTGCCCCAGCAACAACCTTCAACTTCCTCGATGCCACCACCGTGCTTAGCCGCAAGATTACTGAGCTGGGTATTTATCCCGCCGTTGATCCACTGGCTTCCACATCACGCATCATGGACCCCAACATCATTGGTGAAGAGCACTACGATGTGGCACAGCGAGTTATTCACTTGCTGCAGAAGTATAACGAGCTCCAGGATATCATCGCCATTCTTGGCGTTGATGAGCTCAGCGATGAGGACAAGCTCGTGGTATCACGTGCACGTCGTGCTCAGCGCTTCCTCTCGCAGCCCTTCTTCGTTGCCGAGCAGTTCACTGGCGTTCCCGGCGTGATGGTTCCGTTGAACGAGACCATTCGCGGCTTCAAGATGATTCTCGACGGTGAGGTTGATGACCTGCCCGAGCAGGCATTCCTCAACGTGGGCACCATCGACGACGCCATTGCCAAGGGTAAGAAACTGCTTGAGCAAGTGGGTTAATGATAACTCAGCAACTCATAACTCATAACTGACAACTCACAACACTATGATACTAAAGATAATTTCGGCCGAGAAGATTGAGTTTGAGGGTGAAGTGGAGCAAATAACTTTGCCCGGCACTCTAGGCTCATTCCAAATTCTCAACAACCACGCCGCGCTCATCTCATCTCTCGTGCCCGGCACGCTCAGCTATGTTGCGGGAGGCACCACCGAGCAACGCGAGATTAAGGGTGGCATTGCCGATGTGAAGAACAACGTAGTGAACGTGTGTCTTTATTAACCGAATAAAAGAAATACTTAGAGACTTTCATAATTCAACTTATGAAGAAAGTAATAACAGCAATAGTTGCACTGGTGATTCTGGGCCTTATGGCTTGGGGCTATGCCCAAAGTGCCCATCATGCCGAGGGACACGAGGGCGGCAAAGTCAATCCCAAGGAGACAATCTTTGAACACCTGGGCGACGCCTACGGCTGGGAAGTGCCATTCTCGCACTCAACGAGAATACCGCTGCCCATCATAGCCTTTGCTCAGGATGGCAGCATTCACTGTTTCCTTTCAAGCAGGGTGACTGGCGGCGACAGCTTCCACGATGGCGATGCTACCTTTAAGCTCTCTACCGATGAGGAAGGCGGCTACAAAGGCAAGCTGGTGCAAGTGCTTGACGATGGCAGCGAGTATCGTCCATGGGATTTCTCAATCACCAAGAACGTGCTTGGAATTCTCATTGCCGCAGCGCTGGTCATTCTCATGGCTATGAGCCTGCGCAAGTGGTATAAGCGCGAGGGAATGAAAGGACCACGTGGCTTCAAGGGGTTACTTGAGGTGGTTATCGACTTCGTCTACACCGACACCATCAAACCCATCATGGGCAAGGAGGCCCCCAAGTATGGCCCCTACCTGCTCACGGCCTTCTTCTTCATCCTGACCATGAACTTGCTGGGTTTGATTGTGATTTTCCCTGGCGGTGCTAACCTCACCGGCAACCTGGCGGTGACAATGGTGCTGGCGCTAATCACCTTTGCCGTTACCAACCTCACTGGCACAAAGCATTACTGGAAGGACATCTTCTGGCCCGATGTGCCCGTGGCCCTCAAGTGCCCTGTGCCCATGATGCCTCTCATTGAGTTCCTTGGCATCCTCACCAAGCCCTTGGCGTTGATGGTTCGTCTGTTTGCCAATATGCTTGGTGGCCACATGGTGGTGATTGTGCTCATCCTGTTGATAATGATTTTTGCCGAGATGTTCAGCACTGCCGTTGGCGCCGGTACCGCCGTGATTTCGGTGGCTTTGTCGGTGTTCATGCTTGTGCTCGACACCTTGATAAGTTTCATTCAGGCATTTGTGTTCACTCTATTGTCAACTATATTTATATCAATGGCTCACATCCATGAGGAGGAGCCTAAGGCAGTAACCGAATAATTAAAAAATAAAAATAATAACAATTTAAACTATTAAAACTATGTTAGCATTAATTTTAGCTTTGGAAGCAGCAGGCGTAGCAGGTGCTTGCATTGGTGCAGGTATCGCAGCTATCGCAGCAGGTATTGGTATTGGACGCATTGGTGGCTCGGCTATGGAGTCGATTGCTCGTCAACCTGAGTCAACAGGCGACATTCGTACCAACATGATTGTGATTGCAGCTCTCATCGAGGGTGTTGCTCTTATCGCGCTCATCGTTTGTATTCTCGCTCTCTTCGTTGGTTAATATTTAACAAACCGCGGTTTTTTATATGGAACTGTTTAAGCCTGAATTTGGCCTGGTGTTTTGGATGTTCCTGGCATTCGCGTGCCTGTATTTCATCCTGGCAAAGTGGGCATGGCCTTTCATTATCAAGAGCATGGACGAGCGTGCCACACTCATTGATAAAGGGGTGGCCTATGCGCAAGAGGCTAAGTCGCATCTCGACAATGCCAAGGCCGAGGCCGATGCTCTCGTTGCCGATGCACGCAAACAACAGGCTGACATTTTGCGAGACGCAGCAAAGATGAAAACCGATATCATCGAGCAGGCTAAGGCCGAGGCTGCTGTCGAAGCTAAGAAGGTGACCGATGCCGCTCAAGTGTCGATTGATCAGGCACGCAAAGAGAGCGAGCATCAGTTGCGTCAGGACGTGGGAGCCTATGCTTTGCAGATTGCAGAGCAGGTGATTCGTCGCAATATGCAAGACGATAAGGCTCAGCGCCAACTGGTAGAGAAACTGTTAAATGAGGTTGAATCTAATAACTAAGCAACCAAGATGAACGACGGACTCATTCCTAACCGATATGCCAAAGCGCTTTATAAGCTGGCCAACGAGCGAGGTGACATGGCGATGGTCTATGACCAAATGAAACACCTCGACATGGCCTACGATGCCGAGGCGGGGCTGAAAAAGGCCGTCAACAACCCTTTCCTGCCCTTGCCCGACAAGTTGCAGCTGCTATGTGCCGCTGCAGGCGCTCAGGCCGGTGGCTCGGCGGCCAGGTTCATGGAACTGGTTATTAAGAACAACCGAATCGACTTCATGCGTGCCATTGCCCTTGCTTTCATGAAGCAATACAGGGCAAGCAATGGCATTGCGCGTGTTGAAATCGTTACCGCCACAGAGCTTGGCGATAGCGAGATTAATGGCATTGTCGATGTGGTAAAGCAGCAATTGGGTGGCAAGACTATTGAACTCACCAAGAGGGTGGATTCCAGCCTGATAGGTGGCTTCACGGTCGATGTCGACTCACGTGTGCTCGACGCATCGGTAAAAAATCAATTAGAAAAATTGCGTTTAAAACTCCTAAGTTAATAAGAGTGAGATGATAAACCCAAGTGAAATATCCGACATACTGAAACAGCAACTCAGCGACATCGAGAGTAAAGTGTCGTTTGAGGAGGTGGGAACGGTGCTTGAGGTGGGCGACGGCGTGGCTCATGTCTACGGACTGGAGAACGTTGAGGCCAATGAACTCGTCGAGTTTGAAAATGGTGTGACTGGCGTTGCTATGAACCTTGAGGAGAGCAACGTGGGCGTCATCCTCATGGACAAGGTCGACAGCGTGGCCGAGGGCATGAAGGTGCGTCGCACTGGCGAGATTGCCTCGATTCCTGTGGGCGAGGGCCTGCTGGGACGCGTTATCAACGTGCTGGGTGAGCCGCTTGACGGCAAAGGACCCATTGAGGGAGAACTCATGCGTCTGCCACTTGAGCGCAAAGCTCCAGGCGTTATTTTCCGCCAGCCGGTGAACCAACCATTGCAGACTGGCCTCAAGGCTATCGACTCGATGATTCCTATTGGTCGTGGCCAACGTGAGCTCATCATTGGCGACCGTCAGATTGGTAAGACTGCCATTGCTGTTGACACAATAATCAACCAGAAGGCTGGCTATGAGGCTGGTCATCCCGTTTACTGCATCTATGTGGCAATTGGCCAAAAGGCTTCGACTGTTGCGGCGCTGGTCAACCAGCTCACACAGCATGGCGCTATGCCCTATAGCGTGGTGATTGCCGCTACTGCAGCCGACTCGGCGTCGATGCGCTACTATGCTCCATTTGCCGGAGCCGCTATCGGCGAGTACTTCCGTGATACAGGCCGCGATGCTCTTGTTGTCTACGACGACCTCTCCAAGCAGGCTGTTGCCTATCGTGAAATATCACTAATCCTCAAGCGTCCATCGGGACGCGAGGCCTATCCTGGTGATATCTTCTAT
>AUXO013259506.1_pt1 | contig 13996 bp, 6 predicted proteins | sample 768731 | NCBI WGS metagenome assembly AUXO01 (sample SAMN02715735, study PRJNA202380) | gut metagenome | biome: sheep rumen | host: Ovis aries | place: New Zealand: Palmerston North | reverse complement strand
ATTTTATCATAAGCTACAAAAACTGCCAATAAAACTAAAACTGCAGCCAATATCAAAACCGGAATTCTTGTATAGTCATAAGCAGGAATTATTTGAAAATCATCACCTGACTGTGTGTCCTTTGAATTAGAATCAATTTCCCCATTAGACTTTGAATCAAATACATTATTTATTGATTTATATGAATTTGAAAGTGATTTGGAAAATGAACTGGTCGTCTTAACAGATTTTTTGGAAGTTGACGATTTTGAACTTGAACCAGTCTTTGAATTTCCTTTTGTTGATTTGCCATTAGTTTTTGATGATTTTTTATTGGAACCTCCATTATTTTGATTGGAGGAGCCACCTTCACGTTCCCTTTTAACAATACCTTCATTATTTGTGCTTAAATAATGCTGGTTGTGATCTGGCTTATTTGAATCATCTGTTGTTTCGGTAGTGTTTGAGCCGTCTTCATCCGAACCGCTTTTAATATAGAGAGAATCCTTATTGTTTGATGAATTCGTATCAAATGAACCTGACTGAGCAGTAGCAGTGGTTGTGAATGTTCCATTGGATTTCAATTTTGTAAAAACTGTTAAAACTGCAGTATCTGACGGGTTTAAATCCCCTATATCCCAGATTTTTTTTGAAGAGTCGTGTGTACCCATATTTGAATCAGCTGATATGAGCTCCATATTATCTGAGAGAGTATATTGAACTCTCACATTGTGTGCAGAGCCACCAGTTACCTTAACAGTTATGTTCCATGGAACCTCAAATCCTTCACAATTGAAGCTCTTGCCCTGATAGACACTTTCAACATCGATTTTAACAGACAAATCTACCTTGGATATGCCCACAACATCTGAGGAATCATCTTTACCCAAAATATCCTGATTATCATTTGAAGTGTCATCAAGACATACTTCACCATCATTTGAACCGGACGTATCATCTGTCATATTCTCGCTGGCCGCAACGCTGCCAATCGAAAAGAGGATTATCAAAATCACGGCTAAGGTCAAATAGTTAAATTTCATAAGTTTTACCCATACATTCAATTTTCTTTTACTGTATAATTTTGCTTGCAAAGCACATTGTTGTTTACATCGCTTAATTTGAACATTATATATGTTACATTATCATCTTTTAAATCACCACTCCATATGACTCCTGATTTAAACTCATCAGCAGTAGAGTTCACTTCATAAACCTGATTGCTGTTTTTGTCAAAAAATTGGACATTCATGAAATATCTCTCTGAATCTGCAGGCAAATTATAGGATTCGCCTAAAACGGTGTATGTATAACCGTTGACCTCCACATCAGTTACATTCATGGTGAATGCACCATCATCTGTGGTTTTCTGTCCTGTCGGCAAAATGACAAATAAATATACCAGAATCAATACCGCCACTATTGGAACGGCTATCTTGATGTATTTCATGAGATTGTTTTTCTTTCTATAAGGATTGTTTTTATCAAATACTCCAACGGAATTGGAATCAAGCTTCACTTTATCCAGAGGCTTTCCAATGACTTTTGAAGTTTCCCTGACCAATGCCTCAAGTTGTTTTTTGGTATTTGGAAATGAAGGGATTTTCTTTTGGGTTTCAAGAATGAATTCCATATTCCCCTTCAGTTTCAAATCGTCAATGTTAAAAACCACAATAGGGATCCCTTTTGAAAATGCAAGGTCTGTTTCGGTTATTACAGGATTTGAATTCTCAGAGTTTTTTGAAAGTATCAATACGAAACATTTTGATGAGGAAATTGCCTGAGATATATTATCGACAGAATCATCCGGTGCAAAATCCCTTGATTTGATCCATGAAACGATATTGTTCTTTTCAAATATGTCACGGAGTGCATCGCTGTACTTCTCATCCTTTTTATCATAGCATATGAAAACATCATGACTCATATTCTCACCTCAAAGCTGAAGGTATTCATCGTAAAGGTATTCAAACAGTTCATCATCCTGGGATGTGAATCTTAAAACTGATTTTCTGGTCAGGAATTCATTTCTTATAACCAATCCGTGTATGATTGCCAATATCCAGAATATTATGAATATTGTGCTGAACATCACCAGCATAGGATATAAAAGGAACATGAAGCCCAATACGTTGAATGCAATCAGAAGACACATCAAGGTTGGAATCAGATAAAGTAAACCCATTAATGTCCATAGCTTCCTGTTTGAAGAGATGCCCATATATATGAATGAAGCCCAGTAAATTGGGGTGAATAAGAGAACAAGAGATGCATAATCCTTTTTGTGTTTGGAAAGTTCATCATTCTTGAATCCTGACAAATCAACGATAACGGGCACATCCGTACTTTCGTTGCACAGTTTCAATGCATCCACAACCAATGTCTCAAATTCATCTTCAGGATTTGGATATGCAGCCAGCCATTGTGTCACCTTCAGGTAATATTCCATATCCTCCCTAGGCATTGAATCGTCAATGTTGACTGAAAGAATAGGCTTGTTGTATGAAAATGCCATATTTATCTCATTTCCAACATACTTTGACTCCTGCGAATCCTTTGAAAATACTAAAACAACTATTTTTGTGGATTTTATTGCATCTGCAATCTCATCTATGTAAATTTTGCCCGATGCAATATTTCTAGGAGCTATCCAGCATTTGAGATTGTTCTGTTCAAGAATATGGCATATCTTAAATGCGATTTCACTGTTTTTAGTTGAATAACTTATGAACACATTATGATTAGAACTCATAATACCACCTGACTGTTGAATGCACTGTCTACAACGAATTCCCTATTGTTTCCGTCAAATAGATATACGTCTGCTTTTTTGTCGAATGACACATCATCCTGATTGAATGACTCGACCGGAACAATGATTGAATGATATTTGAATCCAGATCCGTCATCAAATTCAATTGTAATCAGATTGCAGGTTTCGTTTTTATAATCAATTGTGCCCTGATTGAAGCTGGCATAATGATTTATGAGATTTTCCACCCTCTCATCTGATGAGGTCAGTTTGCTGACATCCATATTGTATAAATCATAAAATGAATTTCTGAATTCCACTGTATCGCCGTTGACTGTATATTCGGAACTTGAAGGAACATACATTGTAATCGAGTCCGTTACATCCTGTTCCTTTTCAAGATATTTATAACTTATCATGGAATAGCAACTATAGGCCAATAGGATTATTACAGTTGCTATGATTAAATATTCTATTATTTTTTTATTCATATAAACACCTAATTTCTATTTAACAATGATTGTGACTTTTTTACTTGCTGAATTGTAATATGCATTTCCAGCAAACTTGATAGCTGATTTTATCTTTCCTTTTTTTGTCAATTTGGTTATTTTGAATGTTGCTTTTCCTTTGGCATTGGTAGTTGCCTTATATGTTTTGCCTTTGACTTTTATTGTCAATTTTACATTTTTAATCGCTTTTCCAAAATTGTCCTTTAAGGAAATTGTATATTTTTTTGTCTTGACATTTCGCTTGAAAGTCTTTTTGCCGGCAATTATTTTCAAAGTCGCTTTTTTAACCACAATATTTACTCTTGCAGTTGATGGTGCATTGATTTTGTCTCCTGAATATGTAATGACTGCCACATATGATTTTGGCTCAATATTTGCACCAATATAAGCTTGGCCTTTGGAATTTGTTTTAATTATTGTTGTTTTGCCATTTAAATTAACTTTAACCAATGCATTGGAAATTGCATTACCGTTTGAATCTTTTAAAGTAACAATAGGTTGTTTGGCATCTCCATAAATCTTAGAAATTGAGTTTGCAGTCAAATGAGTTGATTTTTTGTTAACTGTGAAGTTAAATTCAAGCATTTCTGATTGGAAAAGGTTGTTTGAATATTGCACCTGCAAAGTATACCTGCCAGGATTATCAAAGCTGATGTTTAAGCATGCTTTTCCATCTTTTATTGGAACATAATACTCCTTACCATTAATATAAACATCAACCAAAGTCTCGTCAATTCTATAGAGAGTGTCAAAGAAATATTTTTTTGAATCGGTGAAATTCATATTTATGCTCACTTCCTGATTGACATCCACACTTTCAAATACGTCAACATCACATTCCACATCCCATCTGAAATATTTAAGACTGGTGAAAGCTTTAATACATGCCACCTGACATGTTCTTGCCTTAACTGTTCCTGATGCATATTCATAATATCCCCTAAGGTCAAACAAGTCAATCCAATTCTTGCCGTCAAGGCTTATGAATGAACAGTTATCATCAAAGTTTGCGATTGTAATTTTTTCGGCTTGTGAAACAGGAACATAGTTTTTACCTGAGTTGTGACATTCAATCATGATAGTGAACACCTTGTGAGTATTTTCATCTATAACGTGTGCTTTATTGAATGGGATTGTATAATATCCTGCATCGCTGTATCCACTCTGCGTATGGATCAGTTGATTGCCTGCATATACTGAAACGGTGTAGTTTGTAGGAACCTTAAAGTATGTTGAAAATGCCTCCAAAAATTCTATACCATGTCCCATCTTGAATGTGTTTTTATAAAAAACATTCCCATCAAAGACCAGGAAATCTGTAACGCCAGCATAATCGTGCTGATAATTATATCTATAAATATCATCCTTGCTGAATTCAAAAGTATATGCAAATGACTTGAAATAGGTATCGCTTCTAAAGGAAGTACTATATGCAAGGTATCCAAAGCCGTCATCACCCCAATCAGTTCCCCAGCTGTTCTTAAATATCCATGCGCCTTTGGTGTAGGTTCCCAATGAATCATAGTCATTATAATTATCATCCCATCCAACAAGACTTACTGCATGATTGCCTGCATCCAGCCATTTGAATGATACTGAAACGGCACCATAATCCATTATTGCCTTTTTATATATCTCATCGACCGAACTGGTTGTTCTAACAGGTAAAAATTTGATGTTTTGAACATAAATATTTGGAGAATACACTGCAGACAATGAAGATAAATCATCATAAGAATCTGTTTTTTCTTTTATCGGACCCCACCAGCTTGCAAGATAACTCATAATCATCGGATCGAATCCTCCATTGTTGGTGTCAATGTCCAAACCTAAAATTGAAAAGGATGCCATGAGGTTTTTAGCATTTTCTTCTGAAAAATCATATTCGATTCCGGTAATCTTTTTTAAACATGCTTCAAGTGTTGCAATGCCTGAAAATGCCCAGCAGTTACCTCCATCGGCCTGGTCTTTAACCTGAGTGATATAACCATACTCCCTGCCGTCATATCTGGAAGGAATATCAGTCAATTGGGAAGTGGAACTGTTGAAAAGCATTGCAGGATACTTATCTGAACCTGCATCATATCTATTGCCCAGTATATCAACCCCGAAATCATGGGACAATGTGAAATTTCCGGGTGCATATAGAGAGTAAACCTCATATGACAACTGTGAAATAATAACCCCATTATCATTTTCAAGATACATGTTGAAATAACACATATTATCAGTTAGATAGACCAGGGAATCTATTATATACCTGCAACTACAATTAAATGAATTATCTGTTGTCAGAAATATTGTAGAGTTATCCGGATAATATACGTCTTTTATATTAATTTTAATGAAATCATGATAGTCCCCATCCAGAGCATTATCACCATAGCCATTCAAATAATTGCCTGTGTTTGATACAACATAATCTAAAACATTACTTTTTAATGTAACGTTTTTTTCTTCAAAGTAACCATGATATTCTATGTATACATGGTAAATGTTTTCATAATGATTTCCAACGTCCACTATGCTTTCACGCAAACAGTCTGCAGCAATAATGCCTGCTTGACGTGCAGTGGAATTTAAAAAGACATTATTTGTAAAAGTCAAATCATCTGACAATTCACTGCAAACGGCACCGCCCCTATATGCATTTGAACAGTTGAAAAACGAATCATGAATGTTGAGTGAACCATACATATTGTTAATTGCTCCGCCATAAGATTCTGCAGAGTTATTTAAAAATATGGAAGAGCCAACAGTTAAATTGGATGCCAAATTACAAATTGCACCTCCAAACTTGGAATGTCCGTTAATGAATGATGATTTTATAATGTCAACAGTTCCAACGAAATTATAAAATGCACCTCCAGCATCAGTTAAAGAGGAATAGTCCATAAAAAGACAGTTATCAACTTTTAATTTGGAGTGTTTTGAAGCTATTGCACCTCCAAAACTGTATGAATGTGAATCATATACATTTGTATCTTTTAAATCAAGAGTACTGCCGTCAAAATACATTATTCCTCCATAACTGGCATTGTTGGAGTTGAAGTTTGATTCATGAATTGACAAATATGAATCAATAGCATATATTACTCCACCCAATCGTTTTGCTCTTGAATTTGAAAAATTAGAGTTTTTAACTATCAGATTGGAATTACTCAAATAAATACTTCCTCCATTAAAGGCAAGGGAGTTATTGAAAATGCAGTCGTTGAGATAAACAAAAGGAGCAGACACTCCAATTGAAACGCTTGATATAATTCCCCCACTTGTGCTTTGAAAATCTGAATGGGTTCCATCAAATGACACCCCATTTGCCCGGAATGTTCCGTGATTTACAATATTTACATTTCGACAAGTTATATTGTTCAATTCCAATTTAAAAGAATCTCTGATTTCAAAATTAGAAGTGATTTTTGAATTGAATATTGTATTTTCCCTGTCTTCTCCTATGAAAATGACATTGGACTTAACAAGCATATTGTCGCTTAAGTCATAGGTTCCCTGAGCAAAATATACGGTCAAATCATTTCCAGAATTAATATAGTCATTTAATCTTTTGGAATTGACATATTTGAATGGATTTGATTTGGATCCGTCCCCATCAGAATTTGCAGAGTCATCAAAGTAAATGACATTGGAACTGCTTGTGAGATTTGACTTGCCTGAATCCATTGTTATCGTATCCCCAATTGGATTTAAACAATCATTATCCAAGGACAGGCCATCATCATCAGTGACATTTAAGTCAGTTGCGCTTATTGAAGGAATTACAGCTACACTCATTATAAATATCATGATGAGGAGTGGTTTATATTTCATTTTAAAAACCTCATTACTTGATTGTTATTTTTACTGTTTTTGAAAGTTTATTATAACATTTATCGCCTGCAAAAGTTATTGTGGCTTTCAATTTTGCTTTTTTGTTGAATTTTTTTATCTTGAATGTTGCCTTACCTTTAGCGTTTGTAGTTGCAGCGAATGTTTTTCCTTTAATTTTTAGTTTCAATTTAATGTTTTTCAACGGCTTGTTTACATTATTTTTTAGTGTTACAGTGTATTTTTTAGTTTTCACTTTCTTTTTGAATGTCTTTTTAGCGGCTGATAATTTTAAATTGGCTTTAGCAACTGCAACATTAACAGATTTTGTTGATTTAATGTAATTGTCATTTCCTGCAAATGTGATTGAAACTGGGTATGTATTTGGAATCATGTTTCCAGTTGCCAATATGACCTGACCGTTAGCGTTTGTTTTTAAGGTTTTAGCACCATTAAAATTGATGAGCAAGTCAACTCCACCAATTGAATTGCCTTTATTGTCCTTTAAAGTAATTACCAAATTATTATTAACATTGCAAACAGTTGATATTGATGATGCAATTAATTGTGTAGATGCCTGTGTAACTGTTAATGTTACATTAACGCAATTTAATGGATATCCATTGTTTTTGACTATGCAAACCGCATCATATACTCCAACCGGCAAATCAACAACCCATCCGTTGCCGCTTAAACAGGAATAATCACCAATCCAGACATTATTCTCATATACCTTAACAATGACTTCAGCGTCATCAACTTCCATTCCATCGACTTTTAAGTCAATGTTTAGTTTATCGCCTGAATGGAATGTGGATTTGAAATCGGAAACATTCAAATCAACTGCGATTATTGAAATCTCATAATTTTCATCATTGTTCTTGAATACACATCTATCATTTGCTACACCCCAATACATTGCTCCTCCTTGAGTGGCATGATTGTTGGTGAAATTACAGTCAAATGCGGAAATATTTAAAGCCGCTCCACCATACTTTGCATTACAGTTATTGAAAATGCAATTGCGGGCAAAGCCAAAATACATTGCACCTCCACTCAAATCAGCAGAACAATCCTCAAAACTACAATAATCCATAATACCATTGCTTCCAGCGCTATAAACTGCACCACCATACTTGGCAGAACAATTATTGAAACTACAATATTTTATTGAAAAATCATTACCCGGCAAATAAACGGCACCTGCAGAATTGGAAGCAACACAATTTTTAAAATTACAGTTGCTTACCTCTCCTTCATTACTGTCATAATAAATGGCACCTCCCCATTCGCCGGAACAATCTTCAAAATTACAATAGGATATGCTTTTACCCTCTAAACTAACTGCGCCTGAAAACGGAGAAGAACACTGTGAGAAATTACAATAAGTGATTTCATCACCTAGAAATACAATACAGGAATTTGAATCACAACTACAATTATCAAAGGTACAGTAGGATATCACATCCCCCACAAAGATAATACAAAAAGTAGAACCTGAATAGCAATTCTTAAAATTACATTTTGATAATTTTTCACCCATGTATACAAATACGCCTAAATTTGAAGAGCAATCAGTAAAATTACATCCATATACATAACCAGTAGTGTTTTCAACACTCATAGCTCCTGCACTATTAGCTTCACAATGTGAAAAACTGGAATTGATTATACTGTGATTATATGATTCTTCTGTCAGATAAATGGCACCTCCAGTATTGGATGAACAATTCTTAAACCTATTGTTGGAAATTGTTACTCCTGTAGCATACACATAAATTGCACCACCCTTTTTAATGGATGAGCAATCTTCAAAATTACAATTATCTACAATACTATCTTCTCCTGATAAAATAATGGCTCCTCCAAAGTCTGAACTGCAATTGAAAAAATCACTATAGCTTACAATAATATTTTTACATAATGATATCCGAATAGCACCGCCATCCCCGGAATAACAATTTCTGAACTGACAATTTTTTATAAAACCTTCTTCACAACCGGACGATAAAATAGCTCCTGCTGAAGTTCCAGCTTGACAATTAGAAAAATTGCAGTTATTTATCTGATAGTCTTCACCAGCTGCAACAACAGCCCCTGCACCTAAATTAGCATAACAAGAATCAAAATTACAATTTTCCACGATTGCCCCGTCACTTGCTGAAAAAACTGCACCTCCATAATCTGCAAAACAATCAAAGAATTTGCATTTGCTAATCCTGACATCTTTCACAACGTTACTGAAAAAAATAGCTCCACCGGCATTTTGTTCACTGACATAATCATAACTGGAATAACAACTGAAGAAATCAGACATTAAAATGCTACAATTGATGCCATCGAAACTTATGGCTCCTCCTTTTTGGGAAGAGGTTTCATTAAATTTGCATTTGTATACTGTTGAATTGGAAGCCAGCATCCTGATTGCACCCCCATCAATTGAAGCTGAGCATAAATCAAAGTTGGAATTGGATATCATAAACCCTACAGAAACAGCATAAATGTGAATAGCACCTCCGAAATTGGCATAGCACTTGTTGAAATCACAATAATCTACAATTCCATGACTTCCAGCCCATTCTATTGCACCTCCTAAACCACTAGAATGACAATTGATGAAATTGGAGTTTTTCAAAACACCTCCATTTCCATATACATAAACAGCTCCACCACTATTGGCCGAACAGTCATAAAAATTACAATTACTTATTGTCATGTCATTTCCATATGCATAAACAGCTCCACCATTACTTTTAGCTTCACAATTTATGAAATCACAATGATTTAAGGACAGCTCTCCGGATGAATAAACATATAACGGTCCGGAAGTGGATGAATATCCATTTTTAAATGTTATGTTGTTTAAAGTGACTTTGCTTTTAACTGCGATTAACTCTGCTTTTGACATGGCATCTATCGTATGTCCCTCACCATCTATTGTTAATGGCTTTGATATGCTTATCCAGTTTATATTATCAGATTCCTCATTGTATGAATAATCCTTTGTTAATGTTATTGTTGATCCGCTAGCCGCATTATCAATCTTGTTTTGAAGGGCGGTGAAACTTCCATCATCACTGTCCTCCAATATGGCAGATTCGTTTGATGTTGAACCTAATGCATCATCCAATATTATTTGCTCATCGTTTAGTTCACTGATTGCATCATCGGTCATGTTGCTTGCACTTGCAGCAGAGACAGTGACCAGTCCCATCAGCAGAAATATCATGACAATTATCTTTTTATTATACATCCTATCCTCTCATTATTTGATTTTTATTTGAACAATTTTTGTAATTTTATTGTAATATTTATCCCCTGCAAATTTGATTGTGGCTTTGAATTTTCCTTTCCGGGTTAGTTTGGTTATCTTGAATGTTGCCTTGCCTTTGGCATTTGTTGTTGCAGTGTAGGTTTTGCCTTTTACTGTCAATTTCAATTTGGCATTTTTGATTCCTAACGAAACTGTGTATTTTTTAGTTTTTACTTTCTTTTTAAATGTTTTTTTAAGAGCTGACAATTTTAATGTAGCTTTTAAAACAGTCACGCTAGTGGAAGTGGTTGATTTGGCATAATTATTGTTTCCGGCAAACGAGATTGAAACTGAGTATGAGTTTGGAAGCAATCCTTTTGTTGGAAGGACTACCTGACCTTTGTCATTGGTTTTGAAAGTTTTAACACCATTTAAATTGACATTTAACTCTGCACCTTCAATTGGCTTGGCGTTATTGTCATTTAATGTGATTATAAGATTATTGTTTAATCCATACACTGTTGAAATTGATTGTGTGAGGATTTTGACCGAAGCTTTAGAAATTGTCAGTGCCACTTTAACCGGGTCAAGCTCATATCCTTCATTTTTAACTATGCAAACTGCATCATATACTCCGACCGGCAAATTCACAGTCCATCCGTTTCCGCTTAAGCATGAATAATTCCCTATCAAGACATTATTTTCATATATATTAATTCTCACTTCAGCATTGACTGTTTTACCGTTGATTTTAAAGTCAATGCCTAATTTATCTCCGGAATTATAGGTAGATTGGAAATCATGTATTTTCAAATCGATTTTGATGATTGAGACATTGTAATTTGCATTGTTTTCAAATAAACATTTATCATCTGCTGTTCCCAAATAGAGTGCTTCGCCTTCAATTGCACTATTGGCTTTGAATTGGCTGTTGAATGCTGACATATTATATCCTGCTCCCCCATAATCTGCTGCGCAATTAGTGAAAATGCTGTTTTTGGCAAATCCATTATATAATGCTCCTCCATAATTATCAGCAGTGCAATCAATGAAATTAGAATTTGAAATATATCCATCCGGTTTGAAGTAGTATACGGCACCGCCATCATTGGAGTGGCAGTTTAGAAATTCACATTCTTCCATAAAACTGTTGGACATGTATTGGTAAATTGCACCTCCCCTATATCCTGAAGAGCAGTTAGTGAAATTGCATCCGCTTATGTTGTTGTCGTTTCCATGCAAATCAATGGCCCCTGCAAAATAGTTTGAAAAACAGCTGGTGAAATTGCATTTGAATATGACTGCATTTTCTGTTTTAATGAAAATTCCAGCACCGTCATTGGACAGGCAGCCAATAAAATTGCATTTATTGATTCGGTTGTCAGGATTCTCCAGATATAATGCTCCAGCCACCTTATCTGAAGAGCAGTTGATGAAATGGCATTGATTAATAGTTAATCCTTCTGCATAGGAGTAAAATGCCCCTGCAGTTATATTAGAATGGCAATTTGTAAAATTACAGTTACTTACATTATTTCCCCTAAATATAAATAATGCACCGGCTTCATTTTTTGAAGAGCAATGATTGAAATTGCAATTTAAAATTTCAGTTGCATAGGAAAACACTGCTCCGCATGATTCGGCCGAACAGTTGTTGAAGTTACAATTGATTATGGAGCCCTCATCACGCTCATAGTTAATTGCTCCTCCAAATATGCCTGCAACACAACCTGTGAAATTGCAATTTTCAATCAAATCACAGAACTTGGAGAAAATGGCTCCTCCTTTGTTTTTACAGGAGCAATCTTTAAAATTGCATTCAAAAACCTTACCCCTGATTGAAAAAATATAAATTGCTCCACCGCAATATTCATCATACATGCTTTTCGGCTTATCTTCACCAGTGTTATCATTAGAGAAATTGCAATATGCAATGCAGGAATCAGATCCATAGCAATAGATTGCACCTCCACTTTTTGAAGAGCAGTTATCAAAATTGCAAATGAATATTGATGTGGAGTGAGCTTCGCAATAAATGGCGCCGCCTTTAGTTGATGAGCAGTTGTAGAAGTTTGAATATTTAATGGTGAAATTATCACAACTCTCAGTCAAATAAACGGCTCCTGCATTAGTGGCAGAAGAGAAAAAGAAACTGCAACCAATAACGTTTCCATTAAGACCTTCCCAATAAATGTCCCCTCCAGAGTGCTCTGCATAATCATTGAAGAAACTGCAATTTATAAGTTTTCCATTATCATAAATCCAATAAATGGCGCCTCCATAGTCTGCGCTGCATTCTTTGAAGTTAGAGCTGTTCACTTCCACATTTTGCGATGCAACCATTATTGCACCGCCATACTTTGCATCGCAATATGTGAAATTGCATCTGTTGATTTTTGAATTTTCGCTTAAATAAATTGCACCTCCACTGTACCTTGAATAGCAACTTGTGAAATTGCAATTGAAAAGATCTGCATATCCATTTAAGTATATTGCACCTCCATATATGGAAGAGCAGTCAATAAAAATGCTGTTTAAAATAAATCCATCATCCCCATTGAAATAAACAGCACCTCCATCATCATCCGAGTAGGAATCGTTAAAAATAGAATTGTTTAAAACTGCATTATTTCCTGCCATGCTGACACTTCCACCATATGAGATTGAATGACAATCTGAAAAATAGCACCCGTCAATCAGGCAGTTGTCTTTTGATGAAAATATGGCTCCGCCAATGGCTTGTGCATAGCAGTTGATGAAATTGGAGCGGGTCACTGTACAGTCATCTGAAGGAAGGTGAACTGCACCGCCATTTTTTCCTGATGAGCAATCGGTGAAATTACAATCTGAAATCTCACATCCACTATCCTCAACATGAACGGCACCTCCATATTCTGCAGTGTTGTTTGTGAATTTGGAAGATAATATTTTGACATTATCACATTTAACTACACATACTGCACCTGCGAAAGCTGTTGCGAAATTATCTGCAAAAGTGCATAAGTTTAAAGTTGGCGCATTTGCATTCGATAATGTCACTGCACCCCCATATCCTCCCATGCATTCAACATGATTGTTTGTGAATGTGCAGCGGTTGAATATGGAATCTGCACCATCAATCAACACCGGACTTTTCTGGTTTGAATAACCGTTTTTAAACACGATATCGTTTAGGACCACACTGGCCCTGACAGTAATCATCCTTGACTTTGACATTCCATCGATTGAATGTCCGTTACCATTAATTGTAAGCGGCTTGTCGATGACAATACCTTCCAAACTGTCAAAATCCTCATCATAGCCATAATCCTGAGACAATATGATTGTTGTACCGTTTGATGCATCATCAATTCTCTTTTGAAGTGATGAGAAAGATGAATCATATGAATTTTCAAGTGGAATTTGAGAATTGTTTACTGTTGGAGAGTCTAAAATTTCTTGTGATGATACTGTAGCTGCAATCGAATCGTCAGTTGCATTTAACTCGGCCGCATTGACAAAAGAAACTGTACTTACAAGAACAATTATCAATAAAAGATATAAACACTTGTATAACATCCCAACACCAAAAATGATTAAATATATTATAATGTTTGAAAAAGATATTATTTAAGTCGAATAAATGAAAAACTTTCATTAAGATTATGGTGTGAATACACAAGGATATATTATTGGATT
>AUXO012503878.1_pt1 | contig 13996 bp, 9 predicted proteins | sample 768731 | NCBI WGS metagenome assembly AUXO01 (sample SAMN02715735, study PRJNA202380) | gut metagenome | biome: sheep rumen | host: Ovis aries | place: New Zealand: Palmerston North | reverse complement strand
AATGATGACAAAATTTCTGCAAGAGAAGATTTAAGATTAGAATATAGATTTTTAGATTTAAGAAATACAAGTATTCATAATAATATAAAATTACGTTCACAAATACTAAAAGATTTTAGAGATGCGATGAGCGAGTTAGATTTTACAGAGATTCAAACACCAATACTTGCTAATTCATCTCCAGAGGGTGCAAGAGATTATCTAGTTCCAAGTAGATTGCATCCAGGTGAATTTTATGCATTACCACAAGCGCCACAACAATTCAAACAATTGTTAATGGTTGCGGGTTTTGATAGATATTTTCAAATAGCACCTTGCTTTAGAGATGAAGATCCAAGAGCTGATAGATCACCAGGTGAATTTTATCAATTGGATTATGAAATGAGTTTTGCAACTCAAGATGATGTTATGGAAGTAATGGAAACAATAATTCCTAAAATTTTTAAAAAACATACTAAATGCAAAGTTGATGAGGGTCCATTTATTAGAATTCCATATAGGGAAGCAATGGAGAAATATGGTATAGATAAGCCAGATTTAAGAAATCCATTAATTATTCAAGATTTGACTGAAGTATTTAAGAATACAGAATTTAAAGCTTTTGCAGGAAAAACAGTTAAAGCAATTAGAACACATGATATGGAATTTGTAACTAGAAAATTCTTTGATGAAATGTCTAGTTTTGTAGTTGAAGAATTGGGTGGTAAAGGATTAGCTTGGATTAAAGTAGATAGTGATAATCTTTTTGGTGGCGGAATTAGCAAATTTATTACGGAAGAACAAAAAGAAAAAATTATGCAAATTATGGATATTAAACCAAATGATGCTGTTTTCTTTATTGCTGATGAATTTGCTACTGCTCAAAAATTAGCTGGACTTGTAAGAATAGAACTTGGAAAGAGATTAGACTTAATTCAAAAAGATGTATTTAAGTTTTGCTTTATAAATGATTTTCCAATGTATGAATTAGATGATGAGGGAAAAATTGATTTTAATCATAATCCATTCTCAATGCCACAAGGTGGTATGGAAGCGTTGGAGACAAAAAATCCGCTAGAAATACTTGCATATCAATTTGATTTAGTTGGAAATGGTTTAGAATTAGCATCTGGCGCTGTAAGAAATCATGATCAAGAAATTATGATTAAAGCATTTGAAATTGCTGGATATACAGAAGAAGATGTTAAATCTAGATTTGGTGCATTATATAAAGCATTTAGCTATGGTACACCACCACATGCTGGAGCTGCCCCTGGACTTGATAGAATAATTATGTTATTATGTGGGCAAGAAAATATTAGAGAAGTAATTGCTTTTCCAAAAAATAAAAAAGCTAGAGATGTTATGATGGGCGCACCATCTAAGGTTTCTGAGCAACAATTAGCAGAAGATCATATTAGTATTGTATATTCAAATGAATAGTGATAGAATATCGTAAGATTTTTTACAAATGATTATAATACTAAAAAATAAACGAGGGATTTTATGAATAAGAAAAAGATAAGCTTAGTAATGATAATTTTTACTTTTGTTGTTATTATAGCTTTAAATTCAATAGCAGCTACAGGAACTGCTACAGTAGGATCATTAAGAGTAAGGCAGAAACCGGATAAGAATTCGGAAATTATAGAAATTATTTCGTCTGGACAGAAGGTTGAGATTTTAGGCAGCGAAGGAGATTGGTACAAAGTTAGGTATAATAATGTTGTTGGATATGTTAGTAAAACATATATTTCAACTACTGATGTAATTAACACAACTACAACCAATACAACAGCTCAAGACACAACACAAAAACCAGCCGAGAATAAGACAGAAACAGCAAGCACTACTACCGAGACTGCTTCAAGTATAACAATTAATACTGGTGAGAATCTATCTCAACAAACAGTCAAAATTGTGAAAGATGCTGAGGTATGTTTGGTTCCATCTACTTTTTCAACAAAGACCACAACAATTAAAAATAATTCTTCTGTAAAAGTTGTTTATGATTTTGGGATTTGGGTGAAGGTTGATTATAATGGTCAACAAGGCTGGATTACCAAAAATGTTATATCTGTTAATTAATAAATTTAATAGGAGTAGATAATATGATTGCATTATTATTTTATCTATTCGGAATTATAATGGGGCTATATCTAGATGGTATAGTTCCTTTTTTATATTTTGGGGTGCTTGTTCTAGTTACGGTTATTGATAGAAAGAAAAAAGCTTTGATTATAATTATTGGTTTGTCTATTATTTTGGGAATTGGAAGAATTGAAATTGAAAAAAGTAAATACAAGAATTTAGAAAATCTTGAAAAATATTCGGGAAACGGAATTATTGTTGGGGTAGAAAAAAGTACAAATTATAAAAATATATATGTCATTAAAGAAAACAAGATAAAACTAAAACTATATACAGATAAAAAAACGGAATTAAACTATGGTGATATAATTTCCTTTAATGGAGATTTTTCTGTACCAGAAGAGGCAAGAAATGAATATGGATTTAATAATAGAAATTACTTAAAACAAAAGAAGATTGGAGGATATTTATTTGCTAATTCAGTTGAAATAAATGGAACAAATTATTTTTATAAGTTTCTATCAATAAAAAAATATATTAGAGATTATATTGATAATAGTTTTTCAAATGAAGCATCTGGTTTTATAAATGGTATTCTTCTGGCGGATAGTTCGGAGATAGATTATAAGGTTAAGGATGATTTTCAAAAAAGTAGTTTGTTGCATATACTGGCAGTGTCCGGGATGCATGTTAATATTATTGAAAATATTTTAAATGGTGTTTTTGAAAAACTTAAAATTCATAAAAAGAAAGCTAAAATATTAATTATCATCTTATTATCAATATATATGTTAATAATTGGTTCGCCGGTATCGTGCATGAGGGCTGTATTTATGGAATCACTAGAATGTATAGCTTTTATTCAAAATAGAAAGCCGGATTTTGAAAGAAATATAATTATATCTTTAGTAGTGATTTGTTTTATAAATCCTTATAATGTGCTAAATGTTGGCTTGTGGTTATCTTATGGTGGGACAATGGGAATTGTATATTTATCAAAATTTATTAAAAAAATAATAAATAAGAAAATTAAGTTGAATTCATTTATTTCTAACAATTTATCAACCTCCTTAAGTGTACAAGTGGTTATTCTTCCAGTTATTATTTATTACTTTAATAATATTTCAATAAGTGGGATACTTTCTAATTTAGTAGTTACGCCACTTATCGAACCATTAATGTATTTGATAATTATATCTATGTGTTTGAATTTTTCACCTTTAGTAAACTTTTTTATAAAATTTCTATATAAAGAAATAGAATATATAGCGAAAATTAAGTGCTTTAGATTTTATGTGGCAAGACCACATTTTATATTTGTTGTATTTTACTATTTTGTATTGGTTTTTATTATATACAAAATGAAAAATAATTTTGTAAAGAACTATCGAATATTATATAGATTCAAGAATATATTTTGTGTTTTAATAATCACCCTATTTATAAGTAGCAAATTATACTTAGCTATTCCATCTAGATATTTAGAATATGATTTTATAGATGTAGGGCAAGGAGATTGTTCGTTGATAATAACACCTAATCATAAGTCAATTCTTATAGATGGTGGAGATAATAATAACTTTGATAATGGGCAGAAAACAATTCTTCCAATACTTATTAATAAGCATATTGAACAAATTGATTATTTATTTATTTCGCATTTTGATTCAGATCATGTGGGTGGAATATTCACTATTCTAAAAGAATATAGGATTAAAAATGTGATTATTTCGAAACAAGCAGAAAATTCAGATAATTTTAAGGAATTTATGAGAATATTAAATAATAAAAAGATACATACTATTATTGTATCTAAAGGAAATAGGATTAATGTTGAAAAAAATATTTATATAGATATTTTATGGCCAGATGAAAAAAATATGATTAATGAGAATTGCTTAAATAATAATTCAATTGTATGTATGATACATTATTGCTCAACATCGATATTGTTTACTGGAGATATTGAAAATGAAGCCGAGAAGGAAATTGTGGAAAACTATACAACAGCTTTGGATAGCGATATTATAAAAGTTCCACATCATGGTTCAACAACATCATCGACAGAAGAATTTGTAAAAGCAATATCACCTAAGATTGCATTAATTGGAGTAGGGAAAAACAATAAATTTGGTCATCCAAATGATGAAATTATAGAAAGATATGAATATATGCGGAACAAGAATATTTCGTACAGATCAAATGGGGGAAATTATACTAAAGATAAATAGATTTGGAAAAATAAAAGCTAAAAAATATATTATGAATATTAATACTTAGTTGACTAAAGCAGGAAAATAATATATTATATGTTTGTTATATTATGGAAAGTTATAAGTTGATATAAATACTATAAAAGATAGGGGGACAAAAATGCGTTGTTCTGTATGTAATAAAAATACTGCGGTTATTTTCATAAATAAGCCTGGCGCTGATAAAGATTCAGTTGAAGGGTTATGTTATAGTTGCGCCAAAAAGAGAGGAATTAATCCACTTGAAATTCTAGCTAAAAATTCTAATATTTCAAGCGAGGATATCGAAAATCTATCAGGACAATTAGAGAATATTTTAAAAGATTTTTCTAATAATATAGATTTAGGTGCTCTTGGAATTGATAATGTTGAGGATTTACAAAATTTAAATCCTGAAGATTTAAATTTGGATAATTCTGATTCAGATGGTGAAGATAATAAAGAAAATCCATTTTCTGGATTGTTAGGATTCATTAAAAAGAGCGGTTTAGGAGCTGATAATCAATCTGATTACGGAAAAAGCGAAGAAGGCTCAACTAGAAAATCATCAGTAAAAGTTAAAGAAAAAAATAATAAGAAAAAGTTCTTAGATACATTTGGTACAAACCTTACCGATAAAGCTAAAAGAGGAGAACTCGATGCTATCATTGGTAGAGAAAGAGAAATAGAGCGTGTTACTCAAATATTAAATAGGCGTTCAAAAAATAATCCATGTTTAATAGGTGAACCAGGTGTTGGTAAAACAGCTATAGCACAAGGGTTAGCATTAAGAATTGCTGAAAAAAATGTTCCAGCTAAATTATTAAATAAAGAAATCTATTTATTAGATATGACAGCTATGATTGCAGGAACTCAATTTAGAGGCCAATTTGAAGGTAGAATGAAAAACTTAGTAGATGAATGCAAAACTTATGGTAATATCATACTAGTTATTGATGAGATACACAATATAATTGGAGCAGGTGATGCAGATCATTCAATGAATGCAGCAAATATTTTAAAGCCATCACTTACAAATGGAGACGTTCAAATAATAGGTACAACAACATTAAATGAATATAGAAAATATATAGAAAAAGATTCAGCTTTAGAAAGACGTTTTCAGCCAGTATTAATAGAAGAACCATCAATTCAAGATACAATTGATATTATAAAAGGTATTAAAAAATACTATGAAGATTATCACAAAGTTAAGATTTCTAATGAAGTAATTGAAAAGACAGTAAAAATGTCTGAAAAATATATTCATGATAGATTTTTGCCAGATAAAGCAATTGATTTAATAGATGAAGCATGTTCAAAAATCAATTTAAAGAATAAAGAATTATATGAGCTTGAAATGATTAAAAATGAATTAGATAAAATAGCTCAAGAAAAAGAAGATGCTGTTTCTACTGATTCAATTGAAGATTATCAAAAAGCTGCTGATTTAAAGACAAAAGAATGTACATTGCAAGATAGATTAGCCGAAATTGAATCAAAATTAAAACCTGTAAACCTTACTATCCAAGATATTGCTGAAGTTGTTGAAAGATGGACTAAAATACCTGTTACAAAAATAACAGAAGCAGAAACCGAAAAATTATTGAATTTGGAAAAAAATCTTCACAAACATATAGTAGGACAAGATGTTGCTGTTGAAGCAGTAAGTAAAGCGATTAGAAGAAATCGAGCTGGATTACAAAGCACAAAACGACCACCATCATTTATATTTGTTGGACCTACCGGTGTTGGTAAAACAGAGTTGGCAAAAGCTTTGGCTTTTGAAATGTTTGGCTCAGAGGAATCAATTATAAGAATTGATATGTCTGAATATATGGAAAGCAATTCTACAGCTAAGTTGATTGGTGCTCCTCCAGGATATGTTGGATATGATGATGCTGGACAATTGACTGAAAAGGTTAAAAGAAGACCATATTCTATTATTTTGTTAGATGAAATTGAAAAAGCTCATGCTGATGTATTTAATATATTATTGCAAGTACTAGATGATGGAAAACTAACAGACAGTCAAGGAAATACCGTGAATTTTGAAAATACAATTATTATTATGACCTCAAATGCTGGTTCAAATTTAAATAATAATACTATAGGATTTACAAATTCAGATAGAATTCTTGATAAAGATAAAATTATGGAAAGTTTGAAAACAACATTTAGACCAGAGTTTTTGAATAGAGTTGACGAAATAATTCCATTTGATAGTTTAACACCAAAAGAATTGATTAAAATTGTTGATTTACTATTAGATAAAACAAGAATTGCTATGAGTAACCATGATTTAAAGTTAGAAGTAACTCAAGAAGCAAAGGAATTTTTGCTTGAGAAAGGAACTGATCTTAAATATGGTGCACGTCCTTTAAGAAGAGCAATTCAAAAGTATATCGAAGATGAAATAGCAGAAAGAATCTTAACAGGCGAATTTTCAAATGGAAAAGAAATAGAAGTTAGTTTATCTGAGGATAAATTAGTTTTTAATTCAAAATAATGGATAATACATAGGAGGAAAAATGTTCGGAAGACCGTTTAGAAGTTTATTAAAATTTTTTGATGAGCTAAGTGGAACAAAAAAAGTTGTCTTTTTCGTAGCAATATTGTTAATATGTGTAATTGCTTTATTTGTTGCAATTTATATTCAATTTTTCTATCAATATGCTGAAACGGACCCTTTCTTTACTGGTTTTGTGAGTTCGGAAAAAACGCAAGAAGAAATAACTAATATGAAAAATAGTTTTAATGATTTATTCAAAAACTCATTTGAAGTGGAGGAGTCTCAAAAAAATGATGTGGATTCTAAAATGGTTAAAACGGGATATCAGCTTAATAATAGTGATGAGTCATTTTATAACCTTGATGTAAATGTACCAGTTTTAACTATTAAATCACAAGCTGCAGCTGATTTAAATGAGGAGATAAAGAATACCTTTTATCAAAATGCATTGGGGTATACTACACAAACAGAACATCATATCTATTACACAGTTGCATATCAAGCATTTTACAAAGATAACTATTTATCAATAGTAGTAAAATCATCATTAAAAGAGGGAGATGCTGCAGAAAGTGTAATTGTTAAAGCGTATGTTTATGATACTAATTCAAATGAATTAGTTACTATAAACCAAATGTTAGAGCATACTGGTATTTCTGCTAAAAAAGCGCAAAATGCAATTGATAAAGAAATTAAGGCTGCCGAAAATCGTTCTAAAATATTATCTGTTGAATTTGGTGAAATGTTTTCTAGAAATGTCGATGGAGATGAATATAAGGTTGAAAATGCGAAAAATTATTTCTTGACTGCAGATGGAAATCTTTATATTGTATACACATATGGAGAAAATGCAACAACTAATGAAATAGATATTATAATATTATAAAGTTTTACGAAAGAAGAGATGTGAATTTATCACGCCCTTCTTTTGTTGTTTAAATACTTGTATAATGTGGAGGAAGTTGAAAAATGAAAAGAATAGTTGCAATATTAGGAATAATTATTGCATTAGTGACAATCTTTGTTGTGTCATCATATGCCGATGAAGAAGTTGTGTCAGATGTAATACCAGAAAATGCTGAAGTTACCTCGATAGAAGCACCAGTTGAAGTTCCAAAAGGCGATGATGCTATTTTGATGAATGAAAACCAAGAGATAGAGACTCATGATGCAGAACCGATACATTTGAAAGAAATAGGAATTTATTCAGCTATAGTTGTTCTAATATTTTTAGTGGCTTTAGTATATGTTTTAGGATTAAGTAGTATAAGAATAGTACTATCAAATATAATATCAGGATTGATTGTATGGGTATTTTTTACAAAAGGCTTAATGTGGGGATGTAATAAAATATTTATTATATTTTCAACAATTTGGCTATTAATTATATTTAATTTGGTTATATTAAAGGGAGTAAACAAAAAGTCATTAATAGCATTAATAGGTTGTTCTTTTTCAGCTTTATTTATTGGTCTAATTTCATTAGTGTTTGTTATGATTGCTAAAAAGTTTGGAATTGGTAACGAAGCCTTATCATTAAATAATTTTGGGATTTTTGATTTTAATTATATCTATTTAAGTATTATTATTACTATTGTTTCTTCACTTGGAGTATGTTTAGAGATAGGATATAGTATTTCAAATAATTTGTTTGAGAATAAAAATACATATGAGGATATGAAATTACTTGATTTAATAAAAGAATCAAAAAAATATGCTAGAACTATTGTTAGTTCGAAGTTAAATATGTTGTTATTTAACTTACTTTGCATTATGAATATAATTTTTATTTTTGTAAAAATTACAAGTATAATAAAGATTAATGAATATGAGATTTATGCTCAAATGACTACTTTATTTGTATGTGAGACATTAGGAATTCTATTTACAATTTTATGTACAGCATTTGCTTTTTGGTTATTATATAGTAAAAGGACTGAATATAGAAAAAAATCAGCTAATATAGTTGAAGGAAAAAGAAGTTTAAAAATATAAAAAAATAGATTAGTTCACATATGAACTAATCTATTTTTGTTTTATCTTTTTGAATTTTGTGTGGTTTCTTTTGATGATTCACCCTCTTGGATTACTTGCTCTTGCAATTCAACAGTAACTTCTTTATAATCTTTTGATTTGCTTTGATATATTTTTATAGTTGCTTTATCACCAATTTTACATTGATTTTTTGCTCTATTTAATTCTGTAACTGTTGAAACGGCTTTACCATTAAATTCTGTAATTATATCACCGACTTTAATTCCTGCTTTTTCAGCAGCGCCATCTTCATCTACGCTTTCAACATATACACCAGTTGGAACTCCATATCTTTGTGAAATTGCTTCTGTTATAGCTGTTCCAGCAATTCCTAATGCGGGACGTTTAACAGTATGGAATTCAATTAATTGGTCAATAACACCTTTGGCTGAATTAATAGGAATAGCAAATCCCATACCTTCTACACCATTTCCACCAAGTTTTAATGTATTGATACCAACTACTTTTCCTTCTGCATTAACAAGAGCTCCACCACTATTTCCAGAGTTGATGGCAGCGTCTGTTTGAATTGCTACATATACAGTTCCATCTTCTGCTTGGATTTCTCTATTTAGAGCACTTATAATTCCAGTTGTAACACTGCTTGCCATTCCGAGTGGATCTCCGATAGCCATAGCAAATTCACCAACTAAAAGTGAATCAGAATCACCGAATTGAGCAGGAACCAAACCATCACTTTCTATTTTTAATACAGCTAAATCAGTATATGCATCAGATCCAACAATAGTTGCTGGATATTCTTTATCATCTCCATATAGTTTTACAGTAATACCAGTTGCTTCTAGTATTGAATAATATGAAGAAGAGTTTTCTGAAGCAATTACGTGATTATTAGTAACAATATATCCATCTTCACTAATTATTATTCCAGAACCAGTTGCTTCTGCTTCTGAAGTTCCAAAAAATGATGTTACATTATATTTGACAGAAATCCCAACTATTGATGGTAAAACATCTGAAGCTACTTTAATAGATGTATTAGAATAGTCAGATAAGTTTACAGCGGATGCAGTTGGATTTTTTACAACTGTTTCGATTGAATCAGTTTTTGTTGAAGTTTTTGAAGTATTAAAAATTTTATTTCGAATTAAAGGTGATCCAAAAGCTAAGCAAAGAACTAATATAGTTCCTACAACTCCACTAAAAAATGGTATAACTATACTTTTTCCAAATGAACTAGAATGTTGTACTTTAACAGGTTTGTTCACAGGTTGAAAAGTACTATTATAATTAGTATTAGTACTTGTTGTACTAGTAGTTTCAAAAGAACTATTTTGTGATGTGTTATTTGTTTGCCCATTCACATCAGGGGTATTGTTAACATTATTATCTTCCATCTCGTTTCCTCCCATATAATGATATATCTAAATGCTTTTTGTTTCAATAATTTGTAATCAAAATATTATTGAAAAATAATTAGTATAAATATATAATACAAATGGATTATTAAATGAAACTTAAAAAGAAAGAAAAAAATGAAAGAAAAAGAATTTGAAAGATTAAGTCTTCTAAAAAAAGATGAATTAGAACTATATAATCAAGGATATAAGTTTATTTGTGGTATTGACGAAGCTGGAAGAGGACCTTTGGCAGGTCCAGTTGTAGTTGCGGCTGTTATTATGCCCAAGGATTCATTTATAGAAGGCGTAAATGATTCAAAGAAAGTCTCAGAGAAAAAGAGGGAGAAATTATATGATGAAATAATTTCAAATTGTGTATCCTATGCAGTTGGAATTATTGATCAAAACAAAATAGATGAAATAAATATATTAGAAGCCACAAGACTTGGGGTAAAAGAATCTGTTGAACAATTGAAACAAAAACCTGATATTATTTTGGTAGATGCATTAACTAAAATAGATACTGGCGGAGTTCCATATAATTCAATTATTAAAGGTGATGCAAAAGAGTATTCGATTGCATGTGCTTCAATAATTGCAAAAGTTACCAGGGATAGAATTATGAGAGAGTGGGATGAAGTTTATCCAATATATGGTTTTGCTAAACATAAGGGATATGGAACAGCAGAACATATTAGAATAATTAAAGAAAATGGACCATGTATTATACATAGAAAATCTTTTATAAAAAATTTTATTTAATAAATTCTATATTAAACAAAGGAGAAAAATATGGATATTATTTCTATAATTAAGAAAAAAGGCGAAATGCAAGAACTAAGTCGAGAAGAAATTAGGCATTTTGTTAAAAGTTATAATAAAAAAGGTGGGGTTACTCAAGCGCAAGCAGCAGCACTATTTGCTTATATATATGAAAATGGAATGACTGTTGATGAAATAGCAGAATTAGTAAGGGTAATGGTAGATACAGGAGATGTATTGAACTTATCAGCTATTTCTCCAAATATTGTTGATAAACATAGCACCGGTGGGGTTGGAGATAAAGTTACTTTATTATTGATGCCGATAGCTGCTTGTTTAGGTGTACCATTTGCTAAGATTTCGGGAAGAACTCTTGGTGGTTCATCAGGTACAATTGATAAACTAGAATCAATTCCAGGATTTACAGCAGATATTCCACAAAATGAATTTATAGAGATTATTAAAAAATATGGTGTTGGAATCTTAAATCAAAATATGAATTTTGTTCCTGTAGAAAGTAAAATGTATAAGTTGAGAAATGAACTTGGATTTTCAGATAGTTTACCACTTATTGCTGCAAGTTTATTGAGTTTAAAGATGGCCACAGGAGCAAATAAGTTTATTTTTGAAATAGCATGTGGCCCTGGAACATATATTAATAATATGGAAAAAGCTAAGAAGCTTGCTAGATTATTAAAAGAAGTTGGAAAGAAATTAGATAAAGAAGTGGTTTCAGTAGTAACTTTACTAAACGAGCCTTTAGGATATGCAATAGGACATAATTTAGAGATAGAAGAAACTGTAGATAGTTTAAAAGGAAAGATTGCTCCTGATTTATTAAGCGTAGTTGAAACAATATCTGCAGAAATGCTTCATATGGTTGATCCATCTACAAACCTAAAAGATAATATTGAAAAGGTTAGAAAAGTAATTGAATCAAATGAGGCATATGAAAAATTTGAAGAGTTAGTAGAAGCCCAACATGGTGATATTTCATATTTAGGCTTAGGTGAAAACTTTAGAAAATCAAGATATATTATGCCAGTATTCTCAGAGTCTTCTGGATACATATTGTCAATTGATGCTGATATGGTTGGAAGTATAGCTAGATATTTAGGTGCTGGACGAATGAATGATGAAAAAGAAATAAACAGAGAAGCTGGAATTGTGCTTACCAAAAAAGTTGGTGATAGAGTGGAATCAGGTGAGGCTGTTGCTTATATTCATACTGATGATGAAGATAAAGTATTAAGTGCATCAAAGAATTTGCAAGATGCATTTAAATTTACAAAATCAAAAAATGATATACCAAAGAGTAGAATAATTGAAATTGTCTAATCATGAGGAGATTTATTTGAATATTATAAATATTATTGATAAAAAAAGATTAAATAAAGAACTTACAAAAGAAGAAATTGACTTTTTTATTAGTGAATATACCAAAGGAGCAATACCAGATTATCAGGCTTCAGCATTATTAATGGCAATTTGCATAAATGGAATGAATGCAAGGGAAATTGTAGACTTTACAATGTCTATGGTACATTCGGGTGATATGTTGGATTTATCAGATATTTCAGATAATATAGTTGATAAACATAGTACTGGCGGTGTTGGAGATAAGGTTACTCTTATAGTAATGCCAATAATTGCATCACTTGGTATTCCTGTAGCTAAAATGTCAGGTAGAGGATTGGGTATTACTGGTGGAACAATTGATAAGTTAGAATCAATTCCTGGATATAATGTCAATCTATCATTAGAGCAATGCAAGGAAAATGTAAAGCAACATGGTATTAGTGTCATCGCCCAAACTGGAGATTTAGCTCCTGCGGATAAAAAGATATATGCACTTCGAGATGTAACTGCTACAGTACAAAGTATTCCGCTAATTGCTTCTAGTATTATGAGTAAAAAAATAGCTGCTGGCGCAAATCATATTGTATTAGATGTAACATGTGGCAAGGGTGCTTTTATGAAAGATATTTCTATGGCAAAGCAGTTGGCAGAGACTATGATTGAAATTGGAAAATTGGCAAATCGTGACACACGATGTGTAATTACTGCAATGGATCAACCACTAGGATATGCTATAGGAAATACACTTGAAGTAATTGAAGCAATTAATTTCTTAAAAGGTGATATGCCTGAAGATTTAAAGGAAGTTATTTTAGAAATTGGTAGTGAAATGCTTAAAGTTTGTGGCATAGGAGAGGATATTGAGAATAACAAGAAATTAATATTGGATTCAATTAATTCGGGCAAGGCTTTTGATAAATTTAAAGAGTTAGTAATTGCACAAGGTGGAGATGTATCATATATAGAAGATACTTCAAAATTTGAAAAAGCTACATATCAATTAGAATTCAAAGCAACTCAAAATGGATATATCAAAGAAATTGATAGTTACCAAATTGGAGAGTATTGCATGAATTTGGGTGCTGGCAGAAAAAGAAAAGAAGATTCAATTAATCACAAAGTAGGAATTATCTTAAAGAAAAAAATTGGCGATTATGTTGAAATCGGTGAAACTTTAGCAATAGTTCATACAGATGATGAAAATATAAATTTGGATGAATTAAATGAAGCATATATCATATCAGCTGAAGTAGTAGAAAAACCAAAAGTTATATTAAATTAGGAGGGACAATGGAGAAGACAGAAACAGATAAATTAAAAGAAAAATTATGTTTAGACAGAAGTACTGGTTGGAAAAACACTAACGATGAAGAAAGAAAGCAAATATTTCAATTTGCTGATGATTACATGTATTATTTAAATAAAGGTAAAACAGAGAAAGAAATAGTACAAAATTCAAAAGATATATTAATCAAAAATGGTTTTAAGGAAATATCAGAATATTCTCAATTAAAACCTGGAGACAAGGTTTATTATATCAATAGAGAACGAAATGTATTTGCAGCAGTAATAGGCGAGAATCCTTTAAGTGAAGGATTAAAAATAGTTGGCGCACATGCAGATTCTCCAAGAATTGATTTAAAACAAAATCCATTATATGAAAGTGC
>AUXO010125058.1_pt1 | contig 13996 bp, 8 predicted proteins | sample 768731 | NCBI WGS metagenome assembly AUXO01 (sample SAMN02715735, study PRJNA202380) | gut metagenome | biome: sheep rumen | host: Ovis aries | place: New Zealand: Palmerston North | reverse complement strand
TAACGATTTAAAACTTCAGCTTTTGGATCCTTCTAGAACGTTAACTTATAATCGCATTGTTAATAATAGTAATATTAATAATAATGGTCTTTTAATTACTGATTCTTCACATACAATTTATATTATTTCTGTTGTCGATTATTCCTTCGTTAAAATACAACATCCGAACGGGTGTCGTATAATGTTTCAGATTGATAGAGGACAACATACAACAGGAAGTAACACTTCGTTAGTCGATTATCCGATGGATGCTGCTGAGAACGAAATAGTACCAGTGCCAAAGACTGCCCACTATCTTTTTGCCGTTATTGACAAAACATATAGTAGCAGGCCAGTTTCGTATCCCGTTGGCTACAATAAGAGTGTCAAAAAGAATGGATGTTATGAACTCAATGATGTAGGATATGGAGTAGCTTATGGTGATGGTGGTTTAACAGGAGGCGAAGACAAAAACAGGCTATATATCGGATTTATAAAAATAACAAAAGGAAGCAAAATTAAAATAGAAACTGGTAATTTGCTTCACTATTGGTATGTGTATAATGAAACAATCACGGCAGCAAATTATAATTCTGATGGTTGGATTAGTGAAGACGAAACTATATTTATTAAGAATGACTCTTATTTTAGCATCGACTTTAAGAAAAGTGATGATAGTTCGATTAATATGTCGGAATACGATGCGAAGGTTTACATATATCCCGATTTTGAATTGACTCATATTTCAGATCGATTACCATTTGTTAATTCGTTTGACGATGAAGGATTATTGAATATTAATAATTTGATTCATTTTGAAACAAGAAGCGGAGGAACTAACTGGGCAACCGGAGTCGGAATACTTGAGTATTATTATGGTGAGCAATACAATAACATGTTGAGCAGTGATCCTATACATTTTGGTGATCATCAAATCCTTATTGTTCCTAAAGATGGTATATCTGTTTCTATTGATGAATTCTTATACAGGTCGGAAAATAACGATTATATTCGCAGTTATCTATACCCTCTATTTCAAAAGGAAAATGTAGATTTTAAAACAAATTTTACAGATGCGCGATATATAAACTGTTATCCAGAAAGATACTATAGAATAATCATTACCGGAACAAATAAATACCTTAATCCTGAGCAATTATCAAATTATGTAAACATTTATATTGTAGATAATAAGATTCACGTTCCTACATATTATAGGTCTTATATAAATACAAAAATCGAAACGATTAATGGTTTACAGGATGGATTTGATAAGTTTAGCTTCGCTTTCATCACGGATATTCATATTCGCCATAACACAAAGCATAGTTTTGCTTTGCTTAAAAAAATAGTTAACCAATGTGCTATAAGTCAAATTCTTGGCGGCGGTGACTGGAATACTGGATATAATTACGAATCTATGGGGAAAGCTGCTGTTACTCAGGATATAATGGAACTCAGGTCTTTATTCGGAGATTTACCAGTGATCAAAACCGTTGGGAATCATGAGTGGGCGTGGGGTGGCTTTGATAATCCATATAATTTTTCAAACGGTGAAGTATACAATTTTTATTATCGTGATAATGAACGAAACGCAACAAAAAGGCAAATTGTTTACGGATCAGAAAATGGAACATATTTTTATCAAGATGATGTAATAAACAGAGTACGGTATATCTCAGTAAATGTGATGGATTATGAGAATGAACTAGCTAATCCTGAACATAATAAAATGTGGTACTTTTATGTCAGTCCTGAACAGCAAAATTGGCTAAAAACAGAAGCGCTAAATCTTCCTGGTGATGACTGGTATGCTGTTATTTTTTCACATGTAGCACCAACATATGTGGGTCATGATGGTAATAGTATCAGTAATAGCGAAGAATTAAAAACAATTGTATCCAACTTTTACGCTAAAACAGATTACGCTGCGAATTATAAAGGAACATTACTTATGTGGCTGGCAGGACATGCACATAACGATGAGCATGCTATGATAAGCGGTGTAAATGTTATCACAATCGACGCTGATTGTTTTTTACAAACGACAGGTTCGGCAGCAAGGACAAAAGGAACAATCTCTGAACATGCATTTGATATATTTACTGTCGATAAAGCAAATAGAACGATTTATGCAACAAGAATTGGCGCCGGAACTGATAGAACTTATACTTTCTAGCATTACTGAGTTAGGTTTAAATTATTTCTAATAAAATATATTTATATACCCAGAGGGAGTATCCCTCTGGGTATATGTTTAATTAGTTTATTTTCTTTTACTATTTTCACATGTATCCATAAATCCTGTAGCATATTGGTATCCATACTCGCTTTCAGGTAATAACTCATTAATATTAACTCCTTCTAACCATCCTGGAATTTTACGAATACATGTACCACCGTATCTACACCCATTTTTACTACAATACCAATATGTACAATCTTTGCAATATATAGTATTTTTAAATTTTTCTACTGTTTGTATTAAATCATTTACACATTCTTCACATAATGCTATACTTATACCATCATTTTCTAGTATTGCTATGGTAGTATTTCCGCAAGAATCATACTCTTTATCATTATAATCTACTGCTCTAAGTTCTATCATGATTATATATCCTCCTAATAAAATCTATTTATATTCCCAGAGGGAGTACTCCCTCTGGGTATAATAATTAATATTCGCTTAATATAAAATCATAAAGCTGTTTAATAACAAATTCTTTAGTAATCTTATCTCTATCCATGCTTCTCAATACTGGAATATGCTTGGAATTTTCAAATTTGGCTTTTCTAATAGCATTACTAATAGCAGAGGCTACTACATTCTTACCCTTATTAAGATTAGAAGCAATAATTCCAATAGCATAATTATATGATAAACCATTAGACTTAATATCATCTGTAGGAACTATATTAAGAAGCTCTAAAAATACTCTATGGGTAAATGTATTAGGTTTAATTCCCCATGAATTAATTTCTTCTATGATAACATCCTCTACAGATATATCGTCTTCTTCATTAGATGTATTTTCTACATCAGTATTTGCTTCTGGAATTTCAACAGCAACCATATCATCAAACATATCTGTAGATTCAGATTTATTCGGTTCTTCTTTATGCTTAATTTCTTTTATAGATTGCTGCTGGGGTTTCTCTTCTTCATGATGCTGAGGAGTAAGCCTATCTAATCCATTAGTTTCTGATGATGTGATTGCAATAAGCTTAATAAGTACATTAATGATATTATAGGTCTGATTAATATAATAAAGCTTAGAATCAAATCTATCTTTATTATTAAGATCTTTTAAAAGATTCTCTTGATTAATATTATAGAGCTCAGTAATTTTTACAAATTGTTCAAGAATTTTTTCAGGAGTATTTGTGGCAATATATTGCGCTGCAGCGAGTTTTTCTTTATCAGTCATCATTATTTTTATACCTCCATTAGATGTATTTAGTTTTAATTGAATGTCAAAGACAACGTAAATATATACTTTTAGAGGCATATTTATATTATATATAATATAAAAATTAATATTGATTATTTTTAACATTTGGACCGCCAGAACCATCATATTCTGGGTATGGTCTTATAATAGAACCAAATTTAGCAATCATTTCACAACCTAAAACTTTATATCCATATTCTGATGGGTGTAGCCCATCATACAGTAATCCATTTGCAATGGCAAAAACATCGTATGCGCCATTCCTATGATCAATGTAAGGTAACCCATAATAATTACATACTTGAATAATTGCCTCGCAATAATCATTTAAAGTATACCCCAATGAATTTTGATACCCATATGCATATTTAGTATTTATATCTCCGGTTGTACCGCCAAATGCAGTTGTTCTATTAATTGGTAATGAAAATATTATTGTGCACATTGGATTTTTAGATTTTATAGTTTCTATAGTATATTTTAAAGCAGCATAAAATGTTTGGGATGAATCTAATTTATATTCATAAGAATCATTAATTGTACCTAATTCTTGATTATTACCATAATCATTTGTACCAAATGCTATTAATATAACATCATAATCAGATAAATCCTGTTGAGTAACAATTTTTGGAGCGTTGGTACCATTATAATAAGACATTCCAGCTCCAGTTCTAGCGCCTAATTTTACTTTATACCCATATTCTCTAGCAATTGCTTCCCACCAATGATTACCTATCATATAAGAATTATGTCCGGCTGTAATGCTATCTCCAATAACGTATAATTTATTTAATGATTTACTATAATCTTTATTACTATCAATAAACACATCATATAAATTACCATAAGTGATTTCTTGAGCTAAACAATATCCATTAGTAGTACCATCCGCATAATCAAACCCAGATAAATCAACTATAGAAGATTTATCTAAACTACTATTACTATGTATAAATTTTATTTCAGCTATAGTACTAAAATTAGCATATTGTGCATCAATACCAAGATAAAAATTTGAATTAAAATATTCATTCACATCTATTATTAAATCACCATGACCAGAAAATTTTATTATATTTATAATAGTACCATCGGATGCATTTATAAAATACAAAGCGCCAGATTGATCATCATCCCCTAGTATTTGTATTTTAACAGTTTTAATAAATCCAGCTGAGTAATTATAATCTGTTATCCATGGTCTAACATAAGCTCCTTTGGTTGTTTCTCTTGTTGGGGTTAACTGTTCCCATGATGCTGGAGCATCTGTGTAATCTTGTTTTAATAAATCTAATATAGAATCTTTTGTAATGCTTGTACTGGAAGAGGTTTCAAGTTTATGCCATCTATTTGATACTGAATCGATATTACCGTCAGTATTAATCAACCAATATCTATAATATGTTTCTGAATGCCCACCAGAAATACTAGCAGATGCAAAGCTAGTGGCTGTTTGTAAAACTCTATATTGTGAATCTGGACGAGCTCCAAATACCTCTCCTTTTAATATCCAATGCCCAGTTTTATCTCCATTTGGTGAATGTTGAAGAGGGTTGCTTTCTGAATTAGAACTAATAAATGTTATGCAATTGCGCATATATGATTCATGATTAAAATCAGTAGATACTGGAACTGAAATTGGCATTTGAATTCTATTAAATCCAGCAAACGATTTATGTGGTAAATAAATATTTGGATAGCCATACGTCACAGTTAGTGTTTTTAAAATTTTTAAATAATCTCCGACATTATCTGGGTCATCACCATCAAAATAGTAGTGTATAAAAATACTCTTATACGTACTATCAATATTAGTCTATTGTGCAGCTAAAGATGTATTACTTAAATATGAATGTTTGTATTGAGATATATCTATCCCAAGATAATTTGCTTTTAGTTCTTCCAATGTATCTATAGGAAGAAATACCGCATAAAATCTGCCTGTATAATATTTAAGTACCGATATATAATCACATGGCGTTTTAATTGGTATAAGCACTGATTTACATACGCTCTTTGTATAAGGTTGAATTGTATTGTTACTTTTATTAATATATCCATCAAAAATTAATGCATTTTTGTAATCAAAAATATTATCTGTCTCCTCACAATATAAATCGTTATAATACGTTTAAAATATTTATAATCGTACGCGTTTGCGTACGATTAAATACATTGTTCTGAACTTTCTAACGATTTAGATGATAATAAAAAATGTATGGTTTATTATTTAAATAATTTTTTAAATATAAATTTATTAAATACTCCTACAACAACAAATATTGATTATAAAGATATTGGAGGAATACAAATAAAATATAATCAAAATACCAAAAATTTTACAATAAAAAATAAAGCAACGCAATCAGTTTATTATCCTTTATACAGAATTAATTTTAAAGCAAATATAAAATATTTTTTTAAAGTATATTTAAGCAATAACACTACTGGAGTATGGGTTGATGCTGTTAATACTCAAGGGACTGCTTTTTTAAATAATGGAAATACAGTTTTAGTTACCGAAGATACAGTTGGTGTAATTAGATTAAGAATCAATAATGGCAATGGCCCTCAATTACATAATTATGAAAGTTGTGATATTAGTATATTATTAACATATTTTGATATTGGTAATTATATTGATCAATATATAGTTCCAAAAGATATAGAAGAAATAGATAATAATATAATTGGATTAAAAATTTTAAAATATGATACTTTATATAGAAATATATCTGAATCCAATGCTTTAGATGTAACTAAACAAAATATTGATTATATTGGTGGATATATTAGAAGCAGTGATGATTCTATATCTATTAGTTCATTTCATAAAACTTATATTTATAATTGCTCATATGGCGATAAATTTATTATAAAATTAAGAACTTCTAGTTCTGGCGGAGGTATATATAAATATTTAATTATAAAAGATTCAAATGATATTGAATTATATAGTAAAAAAGAAACAATTGGAACTAATGAATTAATTGAAAATATTATAATAAATTATAAAACTGCAAGTAAACTATATATAACAACTAGTTCTGAAATATTATATGATAAATTGGAAGTTAAAAAATATGGATCAGTACATTTATCTGAAATAAATAAATCTGAAATAAATAATTTAAATATTATTATTAGTAAAAGTAATATAAATAATAAAAAAGTTGTTTGGTTTGGCACATCAATTCCAGAAGGTGGATATAATGGATCAAGTACAGCATATCCAAAATTAATTGGATCTATATTAGGTATAAATGTATATAATGAATCAGTTGGAAGCTCTTCAATGCATATAAGACAGCAGAGTAGAGTATCTGAAACAAATCCATATGGATTTAATGCTAGTTTTAAAGAATCTGTTAAAGCTTTTACTGGAACTTTAATAGAAACTCCAGAAGAATTAAAAGCCACAAAATGTTATGATAAAGAATGGTTAGTTAATTGGTATAAAGCATATAATAATGGCGGTAATTATGTTTCTGGATATGAAAACGATTGCCCATTTGACGCATCTGTTTTTAATCTATCATCAGATTATCAGCAAGCCTTTTTACCATCTATAACATCTGATGATAGTATAAGAAATTATTCATATCAAAGAAAATTAGATAAATATCTTACAGAAGAAAATTTTCCAGATTTATTTGTTTTTGATCATGGTAGAAATGATATAGGTGCCTCTGCAACAGAAGCTGATAATTTTGATGTAAATGATCCATTTTCTCCATATTGTTTTAGAGGAATATTTAACTATATTATTGATAGAATATATAAATATAGATATGATGCAAAAATTTGTATGATTGGTCATTATTCAAATCAAATAAGAAATAATTTAGATCCAAGCAATGTTATTGATAGACCAGATCAAATCGTAAAAGCTCAACAATATTGTGCTGATTACTGGGAATTAAAATTATTTGATTTATGGAATTATACAGGATGGTCTAATAAATCTTTGACAATTGATGGGACAACAAAATCAATGCTATCTTGGTGGCTTCCTGACAGTTTGCATCCGCATTCCGATACAACCGGAAAGGCAAATAATCATTTAGCTAAATTGATAGCTCCATTTATTCATTCTATGCTATATTAAAATAACAATTATTTAATCAAAATTTAGAGAATTCTTAAATATTTAATATTTATCCCGTAGGGAGCAATCCCTACGGGATATTTATTTTGTTTAAATTCGTAGTAGACATTGATTCTGATTCAATGGGAGTATATTGTATGTATACTGTATTGGGCACGTTACATCCTCTTCTAACCAAGAGTTTAATACTTTAGAAAAAACATCTTGGAATCTTTCTATTGTTTCTTTGTTTTTATAACTTAGTAATATTGTTCTATCATAATTATCAACCATATTTAATTCAGGTTCTTCTTTATTTATTTTTTGTATTAGATTATTAAAATCATCTCTCTGTCCGATGATGGCTTTATTCTTGTAAATCTCTTTAACTGTAGTCATTTTTGATTATCCTCCGAAATAATTAATATTCATTCCTTCGGTATAATCCTTCCTCTTAATCATTGCTTTATATTGATGCTGATTACATAATTGATTTGAATATTTTAAATCTATTTCTACTCTTGGTAATATTGAATAATATTTTCGTAATGTAGCATCAACCACAACAATATCATCTATCCATATATTACCAGTGAAAGCATCAGAATATGATTTTTCTATATTATCAAAATCTGGCTTTATCAGAGGTCTATCTAACCCAATTTCCGCTAAAAATATTTGGGTTTTATTATAATAACTTGGAGTTGGAAAATATGCTCTATATTCTATATCACATGGAGTATATAATAGTTGTTCTAAATACGCTAAGTTTTCTTGTTTAAACATAGCCATATATTCTTTATTAGCCCTTCCAGTAATAGAATATACTTGAATGAATGAATTAGTACCAACAGAATTTAATATACCTTTACGGTTAATTAATCTTGCTCTTGGTCGTGGAGTATATTCTGGAATTTCATACATTATCATTCTTATAGTTTCAAAATATGTAGATGCCATATAATTAGATCTTGCTGCTAAAATTTCTTTAGATTTAATATCATCTATTTTTAATGTATCATATAAATATTCTAATCGTTCTAAATAATCTTTAGGAATATGACCATATTTTTCATCATATTCTATCATTTTTTCTTTTTTAGATTTCATTATTTCTCTCCAATAGAAAGATTAAGTAGCATTAATGCTACTTAATCTTATGTAAAAGCATATGTAAAAATTTACAATTTAGAATACTCCAAATAAGCTTTGAAGCTTACCATTAAAATACTGAATAATCCCTCCAAGAATATCGCTATATACAATATCGGAAATAAGATTATCTAATTTCAGAACTTTCCATAGCTTCATAGTACGCATAACTTCTTGGTCATTGATATTAATACCGCATGAGTTAGCAATATAATCTAATTCTGTAATATTACTAAGAATACCCATAGCACCTTCATCATCAGCTCTACTCATGAACATTCCATCATACAGATCTTTAATTTCAAAAGAAACTTCAGCCACTGTAGGAATGCCATCATATGCCCATTCAGCTTCAGCACCTTTGGTAATACTTAGACCTGTCATTATACCCATATCAACGTTAAATAAACCTTTATAATAACATCTAAGAAGAAATGGTGAGAAATAAGCTTGTTGAATAGACTGTCTCGGTAAAGCCATAGCTAATAAATGATATATAGGAACCAATATATTTAGATATATACTTAGTTTATCACCGCTAGGAGATACTAATTTCATTTGGCATGAGTATGACCTTCCAAATGAAGAATCAGACCATATTTCTGGAAACACCAATCTACCACCAGCTAGAATAGTTTGAGCTTTATTAAGAATATTACTCATAATATTATTTCCAGAAAGTACACCATTTATAGCTTCTCTAGCAGCACTCATATTTTCTAGCAAATCTTCTTCACCAGTAAGAGCATTTAACTTAATACCAGCAAGAGAACCAACGTTACCAACTAAGAAGTTTAATTCACGACCAGTATCTGATAGAGATCCAAGAGCATTAGCTAACTGTGATTGAGCAGTTGCATTTGAGAATGAATCTCCAATAGATGTACCGCAATCTGCATAGAATGCTATTGCTCCAACATATGGCCCTAAGAACTTTCCTATACCAGAAGCATTTGTTGGATTTATTGAAGTTCCATCATATAGCCAATTAAACTTTTTCAATGCTTTACCGTCTACTTTAACTTCATGGATATTTAAAAATACCGCAGCAGATCTAAGCATTGCATTTACATATTTAAAATAATCTACATAAGCAAATTTAAGAGAATAATACTTGCCAAAATAATCATCAGCTTCTACGCCTTCAAGAGTCATAGTATCTGCAATACCGGCTAATACTTCAGCTACTACGCCACGTTGTTCATCCGAAAATCCAGACATGAATGTTGGGATTCCAGGAGTAATAAGTAATAGAGGCATATATCTCAATATTTTTTCAGTATACACTCTACCAAAATCCTTAGCATCTCCAACATCAACTGCATTATCTTTATTTATACGTGGATCTGTAGATGGTAAAAATTGATGAGGAATACCTAAAACGCCTCTAAGTTCTTTTATAGTCAACCCACTAGATATTTGATTTTGGTAATCTGAAAAACTTGCAGTCCCAGCGTACTCTTCCATGAATTCATCATCTAATTGAGTTGGAAAGAGATCAGAATAATCAGTTTCTGCAGTTTCATTGCCTTCAGTATCTGTGCTGGTAGGTACTTGCTCTCCTGTATTAGGATCTGTAGTTGTAGTGGCTTCTGTTGTTTGAGACGTATTATTTGTAGTATCTTCCGTAGCAGAATCATCTGCTTTACTACTAAAATTATACGATTTTCCTTCAGCCATTTTCTTTACATATTTACCTTTAAATGTAGAACTTGAATATTTGGTAATTTTATACCATGAATTACTATCAGCATCGGCTGAAAATGAACTACCCTTAGGAATATATCCAATTTTAGCTCTATCATTTAATGATTTTCTAGAATATACATTAACCTGCGTATTTGCAGTGAATTTTTTAGTATTGCTCGCAACATCAGTTACATTTCCTTGATCATTTATTACAGCAGGCATTTATTATACCTCCTCTCGATTATTAAGCTTAAATTACTATACTGTTCCACGGGTCAAAAATGACCCGTGGAGCAATATGTTTATAAATATTATTCTGCTGCAATTGCGTTCATTGCAGTAATAATTGAGTGAATTGAAGAATCGCCTACGGTATCAGCATAGGTATTCATCTTAGAAGACGTTGCATTAGCATTCATAAGTGCTCTTGCTAATTGTTCTGACGAGGAAGACCCATTTTGAGCATTCGCTACATCTTGTGCAGATACATTCAGATTGAGCTTTTCTTGTAAAATGCTAACAATAGTATTTAATTTATCAGTATTAGAAGCAACTTTGAGTAGAATTTCAACTATCTGCCTAATTAATCCAGAGTAATCTGTATTTCCACCCATGCCATAGAAGCTGACTCCAGTCGGAAGTTCCGATCCGCGACCAAATCTAGCTCCACCGGCCCTATTAAAGTTCTTAATCTCATTACCAGCTTTCTTATCCCATCCGGAGTATTCAACTGTATGATATCCTTCTTTGTCTTTAAGTTTAATTTTAGTTGTACGAACGGCTTCTTTATGAGGAGTAGCGCCCATACCATAAAGAGCATTCTTATATTTATTAAATCTACTTATAGGTTTAATTCCATTTCCACCACGAGTATCCGATACATCAGGAGCATCAGATACAGTACCATTTGTATTGGATGTCGTATCTGTTGTAGAAGTAGTTGTACTAGTAGTGGTTGCACTTTCAACAGCATATGCAGGTCTTGCTAGTAATACTTTAGAACTACTTACGTCATATTGACGAGCATTTACAGCATCACTAGAGTTACCTTCAATAGTATTAATTGTACTACCTTGAACGTTCTTAACAATACCAGTATGGTAAATACCAGATGGTTGACCATTATCACTGAAGTATGCAATATCGCCAGGTTTGCCTTCGGAATTCTTTGGATAGGTGCCACCATGTTCTCCAACGTATTGATATGCTGTTACAGTATAAGCATCCTTCGGGAAAATACTTTCTGGTATTCCAGCATGGTTAGTTACCCAAGAAACGAATGCAGCACACCAAGGATATTGAGAGCCACTAACCTCTTTACCATAGTACCATGTATTATATTTAACATTATTATCTCTGTTGTTTTCAATGGTATTATTAACTTTACCGGAAGCCCTTTCTTGATCTGCGGTGGCTAATTCTTGCTCGGCAACAGAAACGACTTTAGCAGCAGAACCAGATGCTCCGCTAGCGCTAGTACTACTATTTCCTGCATTATTGCCAGCGTTTCCGCCGCCACCGCCTCCTCCGCCACCAACATCAAGGAACGAATTAAGAACTTGAGCTGCAGGGCTATTAGCAAGAACATTACTAAGCCATTGACCAATTGAACTTAATCCATCTCCTCCGTTGCCAGACGATGAACCTCCTCCACCAGACGATGAACCTCCTCCAGTTGAATTTACAGATCCAGAGATTGGAGTACCACCGGTACCATTAAATTGAGTGTAATATTTCTGAGCAGCCGATAAACGATTTTCCATCATAGGCGTCCCGGCTCTTTCAAATGATTTTTCAAAATCTTCAGTTGCTTTGCCTATATCGGTAGCTTTTTTGAATGCATCATATGAAGTGTATGTAGAAGCATATTGCCAGAATGTATCTGGTCCATTAAGTTCTTTATCAACGAATTCAAGCTGAGATTCAAGATCTTTCCAATCTCTGCCTTTGGATTGAGCATATTGAGACATATTAAGCCATCTTGAACTCTTAGTATTATAATTCTCCCATTGAACAATACCAGCTGCTGGTCCTGCGCCATTACCTTGAATAGCTTCAGGATCAATACCAGATTCTTGTTCCATATTACCAAGAATAGCTGCTGTAGCGCTATCACTATAACCATGAGTAGTAAACCAATTCCAAACTTCGGCAGCTCTATTACCTCTACCAAATCTTCCTCGGCCAAATTTACCCATGCCAGCATACATACCTACCTTAGGTACTCTTTTAGTCTTTTTAGGCGGAATTGGTAATCCACCTTCTTTAGCTCTACCATATAGACTTATAGGTTTAATTCCATTACCGCCAGATCCCTCTGGAGATTTAGTATATCCAAACGGGTCACCATCACTTGTAGATGGATTAGCCCATGCATAGAATGTATAATTAGACCCATATACATTATGAAGCTTTGTAACTCCAGGCTTATATGAAGATCTATCAGATACAGAAATACCAACCCCATCATTAGTAGCTGAAGAAATATCGCTAAAGCAGTCATGCTCATCAATACCCTGTGGGAATACACGATTACCATTAACAAGTACATCTTTAACTACGTCATAATAAGATTGAGAATCAAGATTTGATTTAGATGTATTATGCGCAGCCTGTCTTGTAACTCCGGCAAACCAGCCAGCATTTTGCATGAACCTAACAAAATCATCACCATATGCAGATTGGTAGGCAGAACGAGTTTCAAGTAGGTTAGCAGCAAGTGAAGCTTCAGATGCAATACCTTCATCTCCACCTTGCTCGCACTGCATTGCGTTTGCAATCTGAGTTATTTGCGTATCATTTAAGTTATATTTCTTGCCTTGATATTTACCACCTACAGAGATAACTCCAGAACTTGTAGAAGTAGAGCCAGAATCTGTTGTAGTAGTGGTTTGTTCCTGAGTAGTTTCTGTTTGTGGAGAACCACCAACATCAAGGAAGCTATTCAATACTTGTGCAGCTGCAGAATTTGCGATTACATTGCTCAGGAAACCACCGATAGAAGTGTCACCATCACTACCATTCATAGTAGTAAAATTACCGCCTCTACCGTATTTACCTTTACCATTAAATAAGTTACCAACCCATCCAGTTACAGCATTCCAAGCATTAGTAAATATATTACCGCCGCTATTGGTAGGCTTATTAGATGTATTAGTGGTTGGCTTCTTATTATTTGTTCTGCCCATACGCTGTTCTGCCCTTGCTGCATCAGCATTAGTAGCAGCATTATTATGAATAATTTGATTTCTTCTATTAGTAGCTGTATTATATTGACGTGCCGCCCGTTGCTCTGCTCTTGCTGCATCAGCATTAGTAGCTGAGGATTGAGATGCTGTATTACCAGCTGTAACAGCAGCATTAACATTTGATGTGGCTTCAGCTATCTGTCCAGAGTATGTTGTTGATGTAGAAGAACCAGAACTTGTAGATCCGCTACTTGAATTGCTGCCACTAGAGCTAGTAGCCATACTTACAGCACTATCACCAGAAGCAACTGTAGAAGTGCTAGAAGAACTAGATCCTCTATTCTTTTTATAATGTGCCTCAAATAGAAGCATATTACGATTATCACCACCAGAAGATGTTGTTCCTCCAGAGGTAGAACCATCAGAAGCAGTGCCACCACTTA
>AUXO010899718.1_pt1 | contig 13998 bp, 1 predicted proteins | sample 768731 | NCBI WGS metagenome assembly AUXO01 (sample SAMN02715735, study PRJNA202380) | gut metagenome | biome: sheep rumen | host: Ovis aries | place: New Zealand: Palmerston North | reverse complement strand
TTTTATCCTTGTATGCCATATTCAAGAAAAGAATATGAAAAAGCAGATAATAGATATAATTGTCCAATAGTAATATCTTATGCAGAAGTTTTAAAAAATAATGTTGAAAGTTTGAAATCAGAAAAAATAAAATTCTTAAATCCATTCTTACCATTTGAAACTAAAAACTTAGTAAAAAAGATTATGGAATTAGATGAATTTAAAGAATATAATTTTACTAAAAAAGAATTGCTAAATGCTGCTAAGAAGGCTGAAGAAGAATATCAAAATTGTAAAAAAGATATTCAAAACAAAGGCATAGAAACTGTTAAATATTTGGAAGAAAATAACTTAAAAGGAATTGTATTAGCAGGAAGACCATATCATATAGATCCAGAAATAAATCATGGAATAGATACACTAATAACTTCTCTTGGATTAAGTGTTTTAACAGAAGATAGTATTTCAAACCAAACTGAAGCTAAAAGACCTATAAGAGTTGTTGACCAATGGGTATTCCATGCAAGGTTATACGCAGCAGCAGATTTTGTAGGAAAACATGATTGCCTAGAATTAGTGCAATTAAATTCATTTGGGTGTGGTGTTGATGCTGTTACAACAGATCAAGTTGAAGAAATTTTAAATAGCTTTGGTAAAATGTATACATTAATAAAAATAGATGAAGTAAATAATTTAGGTGCTGTAAGAATTCGTATCCGTTCTTTACTTGCAAGTATGAAAAAAAGAGAACAAGAACAACAACAAGAAGAAGCACTTGGGGATTATGGAATTAAGAAAAATATTTTTACAAAAGAAATGAGAAAAGAATATACAATATTAGTTCCACAAATGGCGCCAATACATTTTGAATTACTAGAGTCAGCACTAGGGTCTTGTGGATATAATGTAAAATTGTTAAGAGAGTGTACAAATCATACAATAGAAACAGGGTTAAAATATGTAAATAATGATGCATGTTATCCATCTATTATTACAACTGGACAATTTATAGAAGCGCTTCAGTCTGGAGAATATGATGTTAATAAAACAGCAATAATAATGTCACAAACAGGTGGCGGATGTAGAGCTACAAACTATATAGGCTTTATACGTAAAGCTTTAAAAGATGCAGGGCTTTCACAAGTACCAGTAATATCATTTAATTTAGTTGGTATGGAAAAAAATCCAGGATTTAAATTTACTATTCCAATGCTTGAAAAGATGATTAAAGCTGTAATTTATGGAGATTTACTACAAAAAATGTTAACAAAAAATAGAGCTTATGAAGTAAACAAAGGTGAAACCCAAAAGCTATATGAAGAATGGTTAGAAAAATGTAAAAAGTTAACAGTTAAATCAAGTAATAAACAATTTAAACAAAGTATATATGATATTGTAAATGATTTTGAAAAAATAGAGCTAGATACATCTGTTAAAAAGCCAAGGGTTGGAATTGTTGGAGAAGTATTAATTAAATACCATCCATTTGGAAATAATTATGTTGCAGATTTATTAGAAAAAGAAGGTGCAGAAGTAATACTTCCAGATTTCATGGGATTTATAAAGTTTATGGCAACACATAAAATTACATTTAATAGCTTATTAAATATAAACAAGACATCTGCAAAAGTTAGTAAAGCTGTAATTAAAGTAATAGATATATTAGAAAAAGATATAAAAATAGCTTTAGCAAATTCTAAAAAAGGATATTTACAACCATGTGATATATGGCATTTAGAAACACAAGTAAAAGATGTTTTATCAATAGGAAATCAAACAGGTGAAGGATGGTTTTTAACAGCAGAAATGATCGAATACATAGAAAATGATATTCCAAATATTGTTTGTGTACAACCATTTGCATGTTTACCAAATCATGTTGTTGGAAAAGGAGTTATAAAAACAATACGTTCTAAATATCCTTCAGCTAATATATCTCCTGTTGATTATGACCCTGGAGCAAGTGAGACAAACCAAGCTAATAGAATTAAGTTATTAATGACAGTAGCAAAGGATAATTTAAAAACAAAGGAAAACGAGAAAAAAACAATAGATAGAGAAAATGAGCCAGTAGCAACAATTACAGAAAATTCAACCAAATAAAAAAATAAACAAATGGGGGAAACTTCATTTGTTTATTTTTTTGTAGCAAAGTTATGTCTACTTTTAACAAAAATCCATAAAACTCAGTTATCCCTAAGAAAAGTGCAAAAAAGGTCGAAATATTACATTTTTTTGTCATATAAATATAATATAAACTTAAAAAAACACCTAAAGCGAAGTTCCCTAAATAGATACAGAAAATCTAATATATAGCCATATTGACTCTAAAAGTAAAAATGATAATAATTATATATAAGATATTAATTTTACGGAGGAAACTATGAAAAAGAAAAAAATCGCTTTAGGTTTAATTATTTTAGTATTGATGGGGATAGCAGTTGCTAGCTTTTTTACAACTTCAAATGGTTATACAGAGTATAAGAATAACCAAAGATGGTATTATGAAGTTGTAGACGGAGAAGCTGTAAATGTTAGAATTGTAGACTATGATGATAGTCAAACTACAATAACTGTACCATCAGAATTAGGAGGATATCCAGTAAAAAGTATAGCAGGATATGTAGGTGCGGAAAAAGTTTTATGGGAAGATGGATTTGGAAGTTCAACAGTTGGATATCTAAATAGTTCAAAAGTAAATTACAGTATGTTTAGTGTAATGGGTGAAAGTAACAGAGCATTAGTAGATAAAATACCACTAGTGACTGAAATAATTTTACCAGAAGGTTTAAAAAGCATAGGATATGGAGCTTTTTATAACTGTAAAAACTTAGAAACAGTAAACATACCAGATAGTGTAGAAGAAATTGGAGATTATGCATTTTGGGCTACTGATGTAAAGACATTAGTATTAGATGGAGTAAGTATAGGAAAAAATGCATTTGATTATTCTGCTATAGAAAATTTAACTATAAAAAATACAGATTTAAATAATGATACTATTTTCTACAATAATAGTAATGCATTAAAAAATCTAACTATAGGAGAAGGTGTAACAGAAGTAACAAATGTAGGACAATTACCAAGAGATACAAATGTACAAATATCAGATGATGTAGAAACAATAAAAAGAGATGCTATGTTTGGTGTTTCAGATGTATATGTTAATAATTATAAAGCAAATGTTACAATGCAAGAACCAACTTTATTAACAAACAGATGCCCATATATACATTTCCTAGATGGAGAAACAATATCAACAAGTACATTAGAAGGAATAAAAATAATAAACTCAGAAAATAATCAAGAAGTAAATGAAATTAATGTACAAACAGGAAGCGATTTTACATTTAGATTAGAACAAGACGCAGAACATAATTATGAGAATTATGCAGTATATATTGAAACAGATGCAACATTTTATAATAATGAAAAAAGTGTTGAGAAAATAGAATTACCAATAGGTGAAGATTATACAATAGAAAATATAACAAGAAACAAAAAGATATATGTTCAAGAAAGAAAAGCAGAATTAGACTTAAATTTAAGACAATATATAAAAAGTGTAAATGGAGTTGAAGTAACAAGTTCAAGAGAACCAAGAGTAGAAAAACAAAATAATGGAACAGTAAAATTCCTACACACAAAAAGTCCAGTTTATGCAATGAAAAATGATAAAATAACATATGGAATAAGAGTATATAATGAAGGAACTTTAAGTGGAAGTGTAAATAAAATAACAGAATTTATACCAGAAGGATTAAAATTTGATGAGACAAGTGAATTAAATACAAGTTATAATTGGGTGGTTTCAGCTGATGGAAGATCAGCTTCTACTGAATATTTGAAAGATAATACTATAAATGCATATACAATTTATGGTGTAGATTATAAAGAAATTTTTATTGATTTAATAGTAGACTTAGAACCAACAGAGACTTTTGCAAGATTAGTAAATATAGCAGAAATAACAGAAGAATCAGCAGAAGAATCAGATTCGACAGCAGGAAATATAACAGTACCAGTTGACGGAACATATTTAAAAGAAGAAAGTGAAAACTCAAATAATAATTCATATATAGTAGGAGCAGAAGATGATAATGATTTTGAAAATGTTGTTATATCAAATAACATACCTTTACCATATTCATTAAAAGTAAATAAGATTGATGGAATAGATAGCAAATTATTAAATGGTGCAACATTTGATTTATTAGATGCAGATAAAAATGTTATTAAAACAGGTGTAACTGCAAATGGTGGAGAATTAGATTTTGGAACAGTTTATACATATGGATTTGGAAAAACAACATATTATTTGAGAGAAACATATACACCAGAAGGATACAAAAATCATTTGAAATATTTAGTACAAGTAGATATTATAAATGAAAAGGATGAAAATGAAGGAATAAGAAGAAGATTTGAATTAGATGTAAAAGATATTGATATAGATACATCTAGATATAATACAATTGCAATAAGCTCAAAAGCAGATTTAATGGCAATTGAAAGCAACAAAGATGAAAAGTATGTATTAACACAAGATATAGACCTAGGAGAAGATTGGACTCCATTAAATGTAACAAATGTAAAATTAGATGGACAAAATCATAAAATTACTGGATTGAAATTAAGTGGAGATGATGAAACAGTAAAAACATGGGGATTATTTAGTACATATTCAGGAATAATTGAAAACTTAACATTACAAGGTGTAGATATAAACATTGCTAAAGCTGATGAAGAAGAAGAAACAGATGTAGTAGACGGAATAGGTGGATTTATTGGATATAGTGATGGAGTAATATTAAAAAATTGTAAAGTATCAGGAACAATAGCTGGAAGCTTAAGAAATGTTGGAGGATTAGTAGGACATACAAAATCTGGATCAATATTAGTAACAAGAGATTGTACAAATGAAACTACTATAACAGATACAGGAAGCAACATAGGTGGTATAGTAGGATGTGCATTAGGACCAGTAAAAAGTTATAATGATGTAAATAATGGTGTAATAAATGCTAATTCATATAATATGGGTGGTATTGTAGGATATGCTAGACAAGATGGTTATACTAGAACACAAGTATTTGCAGATTATAATGATGAAAATAAATTAATAACAGTAGCTGTAAAAAATGAAGCTATAGACGGAAGATATCAATTTAATATTGCAAAAACAGATGAATTTGGAAATAGAATAAATGGAGCAAAATTTCAAATATTAGATAGAGATAAACAAGTAATACCTGGATATGAAGCTGTTGAAGCAACAAATGGAATAATTAACTTTGAAGAAACAAGAGTTGATTGTATAGGAAATGATGTTTATTATATAAAAGAAGTAGAAGCTCCAGAAGGATATTTACCAATAGAAAATAACTACATAAAAGTTGTTGTAGTTAAAAAATGGGATAGAGAAGAAGAAAAATATTATACAGAAACTACATATAAAGTTTTAAGTAATGAAGAATATGCAGTTGAAACATCTGAAGCATATAGTACTTCAGAAACAAAAACAGGATCAACTTATCAAGAACCAGCAAATGCAAATGTTCAATGGAATATTGATGAAGTTGATATAGAAAATGCAAGTAACGAACAAGCAATAACTAATAGCTATAATTCTACTATTACAGGAGGAATTTTAGGAAATTCTAAAGGTAGAGCAATGATTACTGCAAGTGCTAATAATGCTGAAATAAGCAGTTCTGGAACAAATGCAAGAGATGCTGGTATGGCAGGAACAATAGAAAAGAAAAATGATATTGATAAAGCTATTATTCAAGATTGTTCTAATGCATCTCAAATCACAGCAAATGCCGGTTCTTATGGAAATGCATCTGGTATAGTTGCATATGCAAAAATAGATACTGTAATAGATAATTGTCAAAATGAAGCGAAGATAAGTGGTAGAGTGGCAGGTTCAGGAATTTTAGGAAATGCAACAGGAAATATAGAAATAACTAATTGCGAAAACTCAGGTGAAATATCTTCAACTAATAGTTTAGCTGCTGGAATATTCGCAGAAAACTTCCAAGACATATCAAATTCAGGAGAGATGTCTGTTGGTAATACTTCAATAGAAAATTGTAATAATACAGCAAATATAACAGCAAGTAGTCATGCATCAGGAATATATGGAGCAGGAGAACCATATGAATTAGCAATTAATAATTGTAATGTAAGTGATTGCGATATTACATCTAATGATTATTATGCAGCTGGAGTTGTAGTAACAACAAGAACAGAAGATGTAAAAATATCAAAATGTAAATTAGACAATGCAAATTTAAAAGGAAAAGGACACGTTGCAGGTATTGTAGGAGATAATATAAGTGGTACTACAACAATTTCATCTTATAGAGATAATTCTAAAACTAAATTTGATACAATAGTTGAAGATTGTGATGTTATAGATTCCGAAATAATTGCAAGTACAGGTACAGCAGCCGGAATGATTGGTTGTGGTGGATATGGATATAATAAAAATATTAGCAATACAATTTTAAACTGTAATGTTTTAAATACAAAAGTCGAAGTTGAGAAATCAGAAAGATATAATTGTGTATCAGGAATCTATGGAGATGGTTATTATATAGAAAATGTAACTATAGATAATTGTAAGGTAGATGAAAGTGATATAGTTTTAGGAAGTAAACTTGAAGGAACTTCATATGGAAATGCAGCTGGAATTTATGGTTCTGGGTATAGCGATGGATATAGCAGACCATTTAATTTAAATGTTACAAACTGTGAAGTTAATAATACAGATATAACTAATAACACTTCTTATGATAAAGCAAATACAAGTGGAGCAGTAGCAAATAATTATACATACAAAGCTGGTAGTGAAAGAAATATATTAAATACAAAAATATATAATTGTAATATTAGTTCAAAAGCAGGAAATGTTACAGGATTATTTAATGATGCGACAACAAGCGGTCAAGCAGACGCAAATACAACGATTGATAATTGTACAGTTGAAAAATGTAATATAACTAATGAAAGTGCAGCAGGAAATTCTAGTGAAATAACTAGTGGTTTAGTTGGACAGTCATGTAGTTCTATTGTAATAAATAAATGTAAAGTAATAGAAACTAATATTAATAGTGAAAAATCAAAAAATACAACTGGAATTTTAGGTGTTACATTTGGAAAAACAACAAAAATTCAAGAATGCGAAGTAAAAGATAGTGAAATAAGTCGCGCAGATACTAATAGTTCAAATGATACTAGAACTATTGCTGGAATTTTAGGAATAATGTATGAAGTGAATAATAATACTTTATTAATTGATAAATGTAATGTACAAAACTGTGAAATTTCTGGAATAGGAACACAAGTTGCTGGAATTATGGGTGGAGCAAATTGCAGTAGTAATTCTAAAACAATACAAGATTGTACAGTTAATAATACAGAAATTACTTCAAATTGTACTTCAACTGTTAGTGTTGGAACAGGAGGAATTTTAGGAGGAGACAATGGAACATATTCACTAAACAATTGTACAGTAAGTAATTCTTCAGTTGTTTCACAAAATGGTGCAACAGGTGGAATGGTAGGAAATGTTAATGAAGGAAGTTTGAATAATTGTAAAGTAGAAAATACAAATGTAAGTAATACAGCAAATATTATTGGAAGTAACATAAATTATTCTAAGCAATCTACAGCAGGAATGATAGCAGTTGCATTTAAATTAAATATTAATGATTGTAGTGTTATTAATACAGAAGAAGAAAAATCTATAATATTATCAGGTGGAACAAGTACAGGAGGAATGGTAGGTTATGTAGATGAATTGCAAAGTATTTCAAACTGTAAAGTTGAAAATATATCTATAAAATCTAATGCTCCATATAATACAGGAAATATGGGATCAACAGCAGGATTAATAGCAGATGCATTTAAAGTTCCATCAAACTTTGAAAATTTAACAGTAAAAAATATAGACATAGAAACAGTTGCAGATAATACAGCTGGCTTAGTTAGTTCAATACTTAACTATTATAATAGAATAACTATTACAAACGCAGATGTAGAAGGATTAAATATACATCATAAAAATACAGTAGCAAATACTGAATACGGAAGACATATGGCAGGATTTGTAGGATTTAGTACAGCAAAAATGACTATAGAAAATTCTATTTTAAAAGATTCTATATTTACTGTTGATGAGGGATTGACAAATTGTGTAAATACAGGTGGATTAATTGCTTATACTTATGCAGGGCCATTAGAAATAAAATCAAATAATAGCATATCAGGTATAACTATTAATAATAATTCAAATGGACATACAGGAGGAATAATAGCTAGTTATTCATCAAGTGATACATTTTCATTGCAAAAATTAGAAAACTTTAATGATATAAATATTTCTTCTAATGGTATTACAGGATCATTGGTAGGATACACATATTGTCCAATCGTTATAGAAGAATTAAATGGAGAAAACGTTTCAGTAAAAGGATACAATTATGTAGGTGGATTAGTAGGAGAAACTACTGGTAGTGATACAAACATAAATAATATTAATATAGAAAACTTGTCAGTTTCAGGACAAGGTACTATTGGAGGATTACTAGGATTTACATATGCCAGTGAGAATCCAAAAATAGAAAATGTAGATATTACAAACTTAGAAGTTAAAAATACAGGTATAGATAAATTTAAAGCAAAATATGGAAATCAAAATCAAGAAAATATGATGTTTACATATAATTTAACAGGAGGACTTGTTGGACATGCATATTCTCCAGTAATTAATAATGTAGAAATAACAGGATTAAAAGTTACAAGTACAGCTCAAGATGGTTCAACAGGAGGATTAGTAGGATTAGGACAATATTATATGGATACAACATCAACAACTCCAACAACACCAGTAAAAATTAGTAATGTTACAATAAATAAATTAGGAAATACAGCAAATTTAGTACAAGGAACAGCTAATTATGCAGGTGGTTTAGTAGGTTATAGTGTAGCTTTAGAAACAAGTGGCGAAATAAATGTAAATGATACTAATGTTAGTACAACAGGAAGCGGAATTGGTGCAGGAGGAATAATAGGAGCAGCTCAAGAATATTCTTCAGCAGAAGATATAAGTCTTTCAAATGTAAGTGCAACAGGAACAGTATATGCAGGAGGAATTGCAGGTGTAATTTATAAAACAGATTGTACTTTTAAAGATATAGAAGCAAATGGAGTAACAGCTTCAGGAACATCACATGTAGGTGGTTTAGTAGGTATTGTACCTAATGCTAATTTAAATAATGTTTCAGCAGATGGACTAGATTTAGCAACTTCAACTAATGCAAATGTTGGAGGATTAATAGGATATACAAATAAATTAGAAACTGATGGAACAATAGAGGTTTCTAATGCAGAACTTACACAAACTGCAGAGGATGGAAGAGCTGGTGGAATTGTTGGTAATGTTCAAAATTATTCAACAATTAAAGATATAACGCTTACAAATGTTAAAATAACAGGAAAAGGTGATGCTGGTGGAATTACAGCTGGTGTATATCTAACTTCACCTAATATAAGTGATATAACAGTTAATAATTTAGAAATTACTACAACACATTCAGACGATATAAAAAGTGGAAGATATACTTGGACAAATACAAGTTTCTGTAATGTAGGAGGTTTAATTGCTGTAGCACCAAGCGCAACTATTAGCAATATAAATGTTAATGGCTTAAAAATTGATAATGGTAAAGGACATGCAGGAGGGTTAATTGCAAATGTAACTAACTTAACTACAGCTCCAATAACAGATAATACAACGGTTACAGGATGTACCTTAAATGATGTAATTGTTAAAGGTAGAACTAGTGGTTATACACAAGCTAGAATTGGTGGATTAATAGGATTAGTAACACATCCAATAATATCTGATATTACAATAAATAACATAGAAGTTGAAGATAAAGAAGAAACTTTAAGCAATGCTGGAAATACAGGTATAGTAGTTGGACTAGCTACTAAAGTTGGACCTGTAAGTTCAAATAGTACAGTAGAAGGAATAGGAGAATATAGTAATATAACAATAGGAACAACAGGTGATAAGAGAAATAAATTAAAATCAACATTAACAGGTTCTTTTGCAGGTGTTTTAACATCAGTAGGAAAAGTAAAAGCATCTAATATAGAAGTTAATAATATTGATGCAAATGGAAAATGTGTAGGAATTGTAGCAATTTCTACAACAGGAAGTGAATTAAGCGATATTACATTAAATAATAGTAATATTACAGGTGCAGGTGGACAATGTGTTGCAGGAATAGTAGCAATAGCACAGGCAACAAAAATATCTTCTTGTAAAATTGAGAATTCTACTATTATAGGTTCAGGTAATCAATCTGCTGGTGGAATTGTAGGTATATATTCAAAAGATGGATTAACAGATGGAAAAATAATAGATTGTAATGCTAATAATACAACTATAAATGCAACTGGAGAGCAAGCAGTAGGTGCAATAGTAGGTATTACAAATGCTCCATTAGAAAATTGTCATACAAATAAAGGAAATATTTCAACAATAGGTTGTTCTTATGTTGGAGGATTAGTAGGAATAGCAGGTATGGATGCGCCAATTACTGATTGTACAGTAACAAACAATACTTCAATTAAATCAACAACAAATGGATGTGTAATAGGAGGACTAGCTGGAGTAGCAAATAGAAATACTATAGGATGCAGTGTAACAGGAGCTACAATTGAAAATGCTGGAAGTATAACAGGAGGATTGCTAGGACAGTTTGTACCAGGATCATCAAATGAAAATTATAAAGTTGATAATTGTAATGTTCAAAACACAACAATTAATACAACAGGTAGAGGTCAAAATGAGTCTACAGGTGGAATTGTAGGAATTTCAAATGCTCCAGTAATAAATAGTAATTTCTCAGAAGGAACTATAACATCAAATGGAAACAATGTAGGAGGAATAGTAGGTTTATTTAGTAGTATATCATCAAATGCACAAGGCATAATAGCAACAAAAATTAATAATTGTACTGTAACAGATGCAACAATAGATGGTAAGGCAACAAATGTAGGAGGAATTGTTGGTATTTCTAATAACACAGTAGAAAGATCATCAATTACTGATAGTGAAATTAAAGGTACAAGTGAAAATGTTGGTGGAATAGCAGGAATGGTTAGTAATTTAAATCCAAATACTGCAACATCTACAAAGTTAACTAACTGTAATGTAACAAATACAAAAATCGAAGGAGCATCAAATCGTATAGGGGGAATTATAGGATTCTCTAATAACATAATAGAAGATTCAATAATTACAGATAGTGAAGTAAAAGGAACAGGAGAAACATCATCAGCAATAGGAGGAATTATAGGACATAGTTCTAATGTTTCAGGATCTGATGCAAGTATTTATAATTCTAAAGTAATATGCACAACAGTAACAGGAAATAGCCAAGTAGGAGGAATTTCTGGAGGAGCACTAAATACAATAAAAGATTGCTATGTTGGAGGAAAAGAAGGAGTAACTTATACAGAAGACGAGCCAGCAGTAACAATAGTAGGAAATAATGCAGTAGGAGGAATTATAGGAGATGCAGGTATTATAACAGCTGATAATCAAATGATGATTACTCTAGAGGATAATGTAATACAAGATACAGTAATAGAAAGAAATGCTAGAGCAAAACTAGATGGTGAATCAGATGATGAACATAAGATGATAGGAACTCATAACTCATTTGGTATAAAAATAGTAAGTGGTGAACAAGTTCAATATGAAGGAGAGCAAGAAGAAACTATAACAGGAAATACTGTTACAAATGTAGTATTAAATGAAAGAACTGAATAAGTTGTCATAAATTAGAAGGTTGAAAGTATTGAAATTTCAACCTTCTTTTATTTTGAATGTAAAAAAGTAAAAATATGTGAAATATGAGAGTTACAAAAAATTATCACAAAAACAAGATTATGTAAAGTTATACCAAAATTTATAAAATGTGCTTACCCGTAGGAAAAGTACAAAAAACGTCAAAATATTACATATATTTGTTACATAAATATAACACAAAGTTAAAAAAACAGCTGAATTGAAGTTCCGTAAGGAGATTAAGAAAGATCTAATATGTAACATATTGACTGAAATTATAGAAATGCTATTATATATATTAGAATAAAATTTTACGGAGGGTAATATGAAAAGTCAAGGAAAAGAAAAATTTTTAACAAAAACAAGAGTGGCAGTATTAGTATTAATTACAGCCATTATTATTGCTTTAGGAGCAATTTATCAATCATTAAATAGCACTAAACAAACACAAACAAGTGAAGGGGCTGAATTAGGCTTTTCTCAAGGAAATGATAATGAGAATAGTAATGAAAGCCAAGATGAAGTAGAAAAAGGAAAGGTATATGTTAGATACCTAAATGAAGAAGGTACAGAAATTGCTACAACTGATGTACTAGAAGGAGAAATAGGTACTCAGTATACAACAACAAGAAAACAAATTGGGCATTATGTAAGCAATGGGTATGATCCAATGAATAGAATAGGAGATTATAAGAGTGAAGATATTACAGTAGTATATTTATACAAATTTGTAGATAATGCAGTTAGTGTTACAGAAGAAGATAATGTTATAACTTTGAATGTACAAAATACACTTGAAGAAAATGAATATAAGTTGATACTAGAACAAAAAAATACAGATGGACAAAATTTAACAGGTGGAAAATTTTCAATGTATGACGTAGAAGAGCTTCCAAATAAAATTGAAGGAACAACCAATAATGGTCGTTTAACATTGGGAGCTGTTACTGTTGCAAATGAAAAAAATAGTGAAATTATACTTAACGAGCAAGAAGCTCCAAAAGGATATTTAAAAGGTTTAAAAGATTCTGGTGCAAGTGTAACATTATTAAGATCATATAACAACGAAAATAGTTCATATGAATTAACAGCAACATCTAATGATGTAGAACTAGAAGTTGAAGAAAATACTGCAAATAGAGAAATTGTATTAAAAGTTGTTAATGAAAGAATAAAAACATATGACTTAGCCGTAAAGAAATTTGCAAGTAGTATAGATGGAACAGAAACAACAAGAAATATAGCAGCAAGAGTAGATAATGAAGGAAATATAGTTTATGACAATACTGCAGCAACATTAAATGTAAGAGATTTTGAAAAAATAGTATATAAAATTAGAGTGTATAATGAAGGAAATCAATCTATGGCAGCGCCAGTAATTACAGAGGTGCTTCCAAGTGGTTTGAAATTTTTACCTGAAAGTACAATAAATACTACAAATGGATGGACAGTAGAAGAAGGTACATTAAAAACTTCAAAATTGGTAGGACAAACAATAGCTGGAATAGACACAGCAAGTGAAACAACAGTAAATTATTTAGAAGTACAATTAGAAGTTGAAGTAGAAGAAGATAATGCATCAACAACATCAACAGAATTAACAAATGAAACAACAATACCAACAGATGAAAGAGAAATAAGTGCAGAAAACAATAATGCAACAGAAACAGTAAATTTAGTAAGAATAACACCTACATATGATTTAGCAGTAAAGAAATTTGCAAGTAAAATAAATGGAACAGATACAGGAAGAAGTGTAACAGCAACATTAAATAATTTAAATCAAATAGTTTATGAAGAAAATAATGCAGAAAAAACAATAAGTCATGGACAAACAATAGAATATACAATAAGAGTATATGGTGAAGGAAATAGAGATGTACATTGTACAAAACTAACAGATGTAATACCAGCAGGATTAAATTTTGATGCAAATAATGCAACAAATAGTCAATATGGATGGACAAAAAATGGAAACAATTTAGAAACATCTGCTTTAGTTGGACAAACAATAACAGGAATAAAAACATACAAAGGTGAACTTCCACAATATAAAGAAGTTAAATTAGTATTAACATTAGACGAAGATAATGTACCAGCAGAAGAAACGACAATATTAAATACAGCTAGCGCAGCACAAGCTACAA
>AUXO011052626.1_pt1 | contig 14001 bp, 15 predicted proteins | sample 768731 | NCBI WGS metagenome assembly AUXO01 (sample SAMN02715735, study PRJNA202380) | gut metagenome | biome: sheep rumen | host: Ovis aries | place: New Zealand: Palmerston North | reverse complement strand
ACCTTAACATTGTCACCAGGACGGAATTCAGGTGTATCGTTCTTTACATATTGTGCTGTAATTTCATCAATTAAAGCTTGACCTTTTGCCATAATATATACACTCCTATATCTAATATTTCTTCCAAAAATCATTCTATAGAATCATGTCTATATAGCGGATTATTGTGCATGCTTATAATAAAGCCTTTATAATAATATCATTTCTTTATACAAAATTCAAGATTTTTTTGATAAATTTTGTATTATTTTTTTATTTTTTAGACCTGCCACATTTGAATGCGTCAGCAACATATTTTCCAATTGTATAATATTTATTTTGACTTGAATCAAATGTAAGTGGCAATAATTTTTCTATATCAATCTTTTCATTAGTTAAGACTGATTCATCCGCAGAAACATTTAAAATATCACCAATTAATTTAATACCATCTTCATCTTCAATCAATTTAGAAACTTTACAATCAATTGAAACAGGAAGCTCTTTAAATATTGGAGCATTAACAAACTCGCTATCGATTGGAGTAAGTCCTGCTCTTTTAACTTTATCACTAACATTATTACCTGAAACTAATCCAACATAATCACAGGCTTCTACCATATCACTAGTTGCAAATGAAATAGTAAATGCTCCTGTTAATTTAAAATTGTCACAAGTTTTGTGACTAGATAAACTTACAAACACTTTATTAGTGTCATAAATTCCACCCCATGCAGCATTCATCGCATTTGCTACATGATTCTTATCATAAGTTCCAATAATAAAAACTGGTTCTGGGAAAACCATACTTTTTGGGCCAAAATTTTTTCTCATTCAAAACACCTCTTTTGTTTATTATAACACAAAAGAGAGTGACTATTCACTCTCTTCGCTTTTAATCTCATTTAATAATTTAATTTCTTCTTTAGATAGAATTCTTTTTTCTAACAAGTCAGGGCGTCTTTTTAAAGTCTTTCTTAAAGATTCCTTAAGTCTCCATGTCTTAATTTTAGCATGGTCACCATTTTGAAGCACAAAAGGCACTTCAACTCCTTTATAGACTTGTGGGCGAGTATATTGAGGATATTCAAGTAATCCATTGTAAAAAGAATCATCTTCATATGATTCTTCCCTAATAGCTCCATCAAGAAGTCTAATGACAGAATCACTTATTGCCATAGCAGGAATTTCCCCACCAGTTAGTACAAAATCACCCATTGAAATTTCTTCATCCACATAGTTTCTAACACGCTCATCAAATCCTTCATAATGTCCGCATACAAGAACTAGCTCTTCTTCTTTAGCTAATCTATTCGCAACACTTTGATCATAAGGTATGCCTTGAGGACTCATCAAACAAATATGAGACTTATCTGTTTTAATACTTTCTAAACATTCGTCTAAAATATCACAACGAAGAACCATACCAGCTCCTCCACCATATGGTGTATCATCAACATGATGATGCTTATCATGACTATATGTTCTAAAATCAATTACCTCAATCTCAACACTACCTTTATCAATAGCTCTTTTTATGATAGATTCACTTACAAAGCCTTGAAACATATCAGGGAATAATGTGACAATTTTAATTTTCATTAGAATAAACCTTCAATTTCATTCATATGTATTCCTGTTTCGTCAACTGAATTGATAAATACACCTCTAATGAATGGAACTTTATATGTCTTTTTATTATCAGATACAACCATTAAATAACAATTAGAACCTTCTTGCATATCTGTACAAGTACCTTTTAATTCATTTTTTTGGTTATATACTTTTTTTCCAATAATATCATGAAGATAATTTAAACCTTCAGGAGCTTCTCCTTGGTCTTCTTCAGAAATATATAAATAATCTCCTCTAAAATGTTCAACAAGATTAATGTCTTCATAATCCTTAAAAACTATTAGAAGACCATTTTGATAATCTTTAGCATATTTAACACGAACACATATATATTCACCTTTGTGGTTAATATATAAACGGCTATCTTCTTCAAAACGATTAAAATCAGTTTCAACTTGAAGCTTTAATTCACCTTTTAATCCATGAGTTGTTAAAATTTTACCGACAACATAATAATTCATAATTTATTACCTCTAAGTTATTATACTAAAATTTATTCTAGCATTCTACTTTTTTTGATACATTTTTAATCAAACTCAATAGATAACAATCTATTCTTAAATTAGTTTTACTCTTGACATAATCTTTATATATTGATAATTGTCTCTTATATTCAGGACTGTCAACATTTGATAATTTATAGTCAATAATATCAATGTGATCACTATACACCACAAGCAAATCAATAATACCATCATAATGGATATTATCTTTATCAAAACTAAATTCTAATTCATGATATGTTTTTGCACTCTTAATATCTTTAAATAATGGATTAGTTAAAACATTTCTAACAATGTCCTTGATATCATCTGATACATTTAACTTATCAAGATCAATATTAGTAAAATCAAGGGATTCCATAACTTCATGAACTTTAGTACCAAGATTCATGACATAAGAATCAGACTTATCTTTTAAGTGGGTAACTGTCTTAGAAACCTTTTCTTTTTCAACAATTGATACTACTGGAACACTATTATATAAAGGCTTTGGTTTGTATATAATATCTAAAGTTTTATTTTTCTTCAAATCATAATCTTTAGTTAATTTTAAAGATTCAAGATCAATTTCTTTTATATATGAAGTTAATGATCTAAAAGTTGAGCTAACCTTTGTCTCATTATAATCATATGCAAGATAGTCAGTGAATGACATACAATCATCTTTTGAAATTATCTCATTTACTGTAAAGTCAGGAGTAACTAAAATCATCTTCTCTTTAGCACGAGTTAGTGCTACATAGAATAAACGAAGTCTTTCACTCTTTCTTAAACGTGATAATTTATACTTAGTTAAGGTAGAATTTATATTTAGAATAGAATCTTTCTTATCCTCCTCATCAATCTTTTTATAAAGATATCCATAGGTTGTATCAAATACGGCACCAGATTCATCACTAGTATTAGGAGCTACTGATAAACCTGTAAAATAGCATATTGCAAATTCTAAACCTTTAGATTTATGAATATTCATAAGCTTAACACCATTTTCTAAGGAATGGTCAAGCTTATATTTAATCTTACTGTCATTATCAAGCGTTTCTTTAAAATAAGATGCAATATCAGAAAAACTATAATTAATTGAATCTAATGAAAGAATTGTATTATAGAAATATTCTGCTTCATGTTCTTTATTCAAAATATCATTTGTAGTTGGTAATTTTTCAAAGAAATGAAATTGATTTAAAGCTTTTAAATAAATATTTGAATTTGATTCAACATCAATTAATTTATTTAATTCTAAGCCAATTTGAGATATTTCATTATTCATATCTTTATTTTTGACAATAGAATAAATTTTATCATCACTCATTCTATATAAAAAGCTTCTCGCAAGAGACAAAAAAGAATGTGTATAATCAGCATTTTCAAAACTTCTTGAATTAGATAAAGCTATCAAATTAATAATATTTGATAAAATATATGTTGATTGGTCCTTTGCAATATCAATATCTTGATTGATAGAAAGAGGAATAGAAAAGTAATCAAACACCTTTCTATATGTGTCATATGAATTTTCTCTATCGATTAGAATCGCAAAATCCTTATATTCAGCTTTTCTTTCCTTACTATCAAGGTCTCTATCATAAACCATATAATTATCTTTTAGTTTTTTTAAAATATCACGTGCTACGATAAAGGCTTCAATTTCATCATTTTTGAAAGGATACTTAATTTTATTACCATCATCATCAATCTTTGGCACATTGTAAGTTAAAATATCCATGTGATGATTATAGTTAAATGTATGATAAGAATAATCTGTATTTCCATAGACCATACGATGTGCTTCCATATATTGAGCATCACCATAATCATTAGTCATAATAGGGTCAAAAATAGTGTTGATATCATCTAGTACTTCACTACGTGATCTAAAATTCTTTATCATATCAATTCTATAACCCAAATCACTAATCTCGTTTACACCACTTTGGGTATCTTCAGCTGTATAACGTTTTTTAAATGTGTTGTATTTAGTTTTAAATAAATCAGGATTGGCCTTACGAAAACGATAAATTGATTGTTTGATATCCCCAACCATATACATATTATTATTTGAAATAGCATATAGTAATCCTTCTTGGAAATCTGATGTGTCTTGATATTCATCAATTAATATATATTTATATTTATTCTTAAGTTCTTCTCTAACGTCAGAATTAGTTTTAACCAGATTAAGTGCCTTTTTAGCTAAATCATTAAATGTATAAGCATTATGTTCTTCCTTATATTCATCCAATCTAACAAAGAATTCTTTAAGTATTCTTTGATACATTCTAATGTATTCTTTTTTTACAGTCAATTTTTCAACTAAAGAATCTATACTATCATAAGTTGTAAGTTCTCTAATTTCTTTAATTTCTTTTTTAGGTAATTCAGATCTAATCTTTTCACTATATGGATCAATTTCGCCATTTTTTTCTTTTGGCTTAGAAGGAACTTCAAATGTTGTTGCAAATTCTTTAATATCTTCATATGTTTTAAGATTATTAATCTTTAGCAATAACTGTTCAATATCTTCACATGTTTTTGAATGATTACTAAAAGAGTTGCGAATATATTCTAATTTATCTTTTAAAAGAGAAATTAGATGCATAAAATATTTTAGCATATCTGACTTAATCATATTATAGAATTCTTCGCTTGTATATTTTTCATAGCTTGAATCAATAAATTTAACACTATCTTCTATTAAATCAATTTTATCAGCTATATCAAACATGACTTTTTTAATATTAGTATCTTCCTTGGTTGAAAACTCTTTTAAATAATTTAAGAAATCGGCATCCTCTTCTTTATATAAAGATTCAAAAATAGAATCCATAATATCTTTTTTCACCAAATCTAAGACATTTTGATCAATTATATTTAAATCAGGTCTTAAATTAATGATATTAAAATATTTCTTACAAATAGACATTGTGAAAGCGTCAATTGTAGAGATATCACTTTGTTCAACAAGTGGAGCTAAATGTTCAAGTTTTTTATCAGATAAAATAGCCTTCTTAACTCTCCCTTTCATTTCACTTGCCGCATTTTTAGTAAATGTAAGGACTAATATTTCAAGAGGAGAAACACCTGATTCAATAATTCGTTTTATACGTTCAGTCAATACTGCAGTTTTACCACTACCTGCACCAGCAGATACAATTGTATTTCTATCTAATATCTTTAGTGCCTCTTGTTGGCTTAATGTATATGGCATTATTCTTCAACCTCCTTCTTCTTTTTAGTTTTTTCTTTAAACGAAACACGTTCTAATACCTTTTTATTCATCACATTCTTAAAACAAATATCTTCATATTTGCAAAATTTACATGGAGTTTCATTATTAAGTTCTGTATATTTAATTTCAAAATTCGCTTTTTTGTATTCGTTAATAAAATTGTTAATATTTTGGCTAATCAATTCAATTGTCTTATCGAAATCAATATCATTAATTAAATATGGCTCAGAAGTAGAATATGGTGTATTGTCTTTTTTAAACCTAATGTTTGTATAAGACATATCTAAAAGTTCTTCATCGCTTTCTAAAATTGATGTATAACCTTTTAATTTAAAATCATCAATTAAATCATTCTTATTAATATGAATATGTTCAAGATACATTCCAATTGGTTTATAATCTTTTAAATCAACATCCTTATTATTACCATTTCTAATCAAATAAAGATAACTTGGCAATTGAGCATTTTTACCGTCTTTCAAATTATCAAGACTAGCTTCTTTAGAACCTGTTTTATAATCAATTACAATATATTTCTTTTCTTTTTCGTTGTACAAAATCTTATCAACTTTACCTGTAAAATATACAAAATCATTGATATTCACTTGGAATTTGTTTTCAGTCAGTACTTTATCAAGCTTTGAAGCTTCTTCATGTGCTTTATTTGCTAAAATAGCTTCTTTAACCACTTTAGTCATTCTTGATATATAGAACTTTTCCTTATTAGTTAATTCACTTTTTTCTCTTTCTTTTTTATTAAGCATTTCGTTAATTGCTTTTTCTAAAGAATTGTCAAAGTCAAAATCAGGATCATAGCTATCTTCAAAAATTTTATGTGCAATATTTCCTAAAGAGATTTGGAGACTATCTTCAAATTTATTAATCTTTAAAATATTATCAAGATAGAATTTAAACTTACAGTCATAAAATGTATCCATTGATGTATATGCAAGTCCATATGGCTTCGATAACATTTTAGAAATATTTTCCTCTGATAATCCTGTAAATTTATTATCATAAGAATCATATTTAATATCAAACGCATTATCTAAATAATAATCACGTTCACCATATTTCATATAATTATCTAAGCTTCTAGATAAATTCAAGCTATCAGTAATATAATCAATTCCAAATTGACAATCATATGTCTTAGGCTTAATATTCAATTCTTTAATTAATCCTGATTCAATTGAATTTGTAAAAGCGTGAGTTTGTGAGAATGAAATATTTAAATTTTTCATTCCTTTAATTGTTTCAACCAACTCATCCTTGTTTAAGCGTGTATTTTCAATTGTAGTTGAAATTCCTAATTCAATAAATTCAACATCAGTTAAATAACCATTATCTTTTACAACTTGTGGTACATTAACATCAAAATTCATTAAAAATACATATTTATCTTTAAAATCTTTTAATTCAGATAATGAGATAAGCTCTATAGCATCAGTATATCTATTTGTTTTAAAAGACATATTCTCAAGTTTATATTGAATATATCCTTTTACGCTTGATGGCTTATATAAGAAATGATCAAATGAATTACATAAATTTAAATAATCTTGATAATCACTATCAGGTATTATAGTTTTTATATAAGTAAATAAATCATTAAAATTATCATATTTATCTAAAAGAGAAAGGAACAACTTAGCACTACTTCTAGTCAACAAATTGTTTTCCTTTGGTAAAACTATAGGAAGTTTTAATGAATAGGAGATTCTATTAAGTAAGAATGTATAATCATTATTTAAATTGCACAATTTAATATCTTTATAAGCTACATTGTTATTTGTTAAATCAATAATAGACTTTATAACATAATCAAATTCGCTTTCAATTGTTCTAAAGGAATAATAATTAATATCATTAGATTTTTCTTCAAGATTTTCAAAATATACATTTTTATTATCTAATTTATTCAATACATATTCTAATGTTTTATCTAATGCTGTATTTATAAAAGTAATATTATTCTCTTTAAGCATATTAATTAATAAATAATCAATATTGTAAAATCCTTTTTGAATAAGGTCTTTTTTTATTTCTTTTAAGAAATTCAACTTATTAGATTCGTATTGCTTATCTTCAATAAATGGTAAATATTTAACATATTCTTTAGCATTATAAATATTATTTATACCTTCCTTGTTAGATAAATATATTAAACCATCTTCAGAAATATCACCAAGTATAGCTTTGATAAATGCTGATTTATTTAAAAATTTATAATTAAAAAAACCTTTCTCAGTTGCATTTTTCTTTAAAAAATTATGTTTAAAACTATTTGTTGAAATAATATACCCTTCTCTAATCATGTCAAAATCCTCCATTAATTAGATTATAACACTAAGTAATACATTATTTATGTAACAAAAGAAAAAAGACAAAAGAAAAAAGGACCTACAAAAAGGTAGGTCCCTTTTAAGAAATCAGGAACGAGTTGTACAAGTTTAGGGAGAGAGTTATGTATGTATACAACTCTAGATTTCTTTAAAAATGTTTTTGTTTATTATTGTTATTTTATTATTTGTTATTGTGTCTTAATCTCTTAAGACATATATATAATAGCATATTTTTCAAAAAAAGATAGCATAAAATTTTGTGAAAGTATGTTAAAGTTCACTTATTTATGTGAAATGTTTTTTCACAATTGTTTATTATAAATTAATAAGCTTTCTTTTTTAAAATATAATCCAAAAAATAAACAAAAAAAGCCTCTTTCGAGACTCTTCTGTTCCTTACTTAGCATCGATATTTAGACGAACTTTCTTTGACTCTTTTGAAGCCTTTGCATAAAGAATTGTTCTAATAGCTTTTGCTAGGTGTCCACCTTTTCCAACTACGCGACCTAGGTCACTTTCCCTAACCTTGACATTAAAAGTTAAGAAGCCATCTACTTCGCCTTGATTTTCAATTTCAAAATCTTCAGGATAAGACAAAAGTGGAGTAATTAAGTTTTGAATTAATTCTTCAAAAGTACCCACAGTGTCACCTCACTACTTAGAAGCTTTTTCGGCTTTTAATAAGTTTCTAACAGTTACAGTTAATTGAGCACCGTTCTTAACCCAAGCTTCGATAGCTTCAACGTTAAGCTTTACAGTAGCTGGTTGAGTCTTTGGATTATATGTTCCTAAGATTTCTAAGAACTTACCATCACGTGGAGATCTAGAATCTGCAGCAACAACTCTATAGAATGGAGCCTTGTGAGCACCGAATCTTTGTAATCTAATTTTTACCATACGAATTTCACTCCTTCTGTTTATAATTTTTGATACGGTAGTATTATAACATAATAAAAAGTAATGTCAAGTAAAAATACTTAACAGAGTTTATTTTTTTAAAATTCATAAATATCTTTGCAAACATCAATGTTTGTAATTAAATTTGATTTAGATAAATATTTATTTAATCTATCAAAATTTGCTTCATCAACATAAAGTATTGCATAGTTATTTTCTGTTGATTCATAATATACATTAACAGTTCTATCTAAACTATCTATTATTGATTTATTTGTGTATTCAACAATAAGTTTTCTTCTTCTAACCATTAAATTACCCTCTTTTCTTTGAACTTATTAGATAAATGAGCACCAATTTCATTACTCATAATATCTAATTCTTTTTGAATCTTCATTTCCAATTCTTTCATTTCTTTAACTAAAGGTTTGCTAAATAAATCCTCTTTACATCTAGATAGTGTTTCTGCCTCCTTTTTAGCAGGTCCATATTTTTTTGCCTCTTGATATATTTCTTTTGCACTTTCAAAATAAACTAATTCTTTTTGATATTGTTCATAAATCATTTTATTTAGTTCCTGATATCTTAAAAAATCTTTAGAATTAGTAAAATCAGTTGCAATATCGTCAAGACAATCCATTATCTTATCATCTAAGCTTATTAGAGTATTTGGCATAGATTTCATCTGCTATTTCCTCAATTCCTTTAGTATTAGCATCAATGATTGTGACTAAGTTATCTAACTTTTTAATATCAAACTTAATATCATCAATTCTTAATCGTGCTTCAATTGATTCTTTTTCATCAAGACGCTTAATCATTCTTTGTCTTCTTGTGCAACTTGTTGTATTTAGAAAAAATGCTTCAATCTTTAAATTACTTTTTTTATATGAATTATATCCTTCAATATCAAGTATTAAATAATGATTATCATTCAACGAAGAAATGCTTGTACCATAATAATTATTGTTATAGCAAACACTTTCAAAGAAGAAACCTTCGTTTTTCTTTTTCATAAACTCTTCTTGACTTAAGAAATGATAATCAAGTCCTTCAACTTCACCAATTCGAGGATTACGAGTCGTATATGTAACAACCTTTCTAATATTATATTTTCTTTCAAGCATTCTTCCTACTGCTGTTTTACCAGAAGCGCTTGGGCCAATTAAAATTATCATTTTCTCACCTGAATAAATTATACCATAATAAAAAAACGAATTGCACATTTTATTACAAAAAGACACAAATATGTTATAATGAATTAGGTGATAAATATGTACTTAGAGAATAACATTACAAAAGAGGGAAATCCCGTCTTAAGAAGAAAATGCGAACCTGTTAAATTACCATTATCAAGTGAAGATCTTGAGGTTTTAAAAGGACTTCATGAGTATGAAATCATTTCTCAAGATGATGAACTTGTAAAAAAATATGGTATTAGACCAGGTGTTGGTATTGCAGCTCCACAAGTTGGTGTTTGTAAAAGAATGTTTGCGATTGAATGCGATGATTTCTTAAATAATAATAAACACTACTCACTTTGTGTAGTAAACCCTGAAATTATAGAAAAAAGCCGTGAATTAACATATCTTCCTTCAGGAGAAGGTTGTTTATCTGTTGATAGAAATACATGCGGTGTTGTTGCTAGACCATATAAAATTGTTGTAAAAACTTATCTTTATGATTTTGAAAAGAATAAACTTCAATTCAAAACACTTCGTTTAGAAGGTTATCCTGCAATCGTCTTCCAACATGAATACGATCACCTAGATGGAATTCTATTTGTTGATAAATTACAAAATGTAGAAGATTTAAAGGCTGATAAAACTAAAATCACTTTCCCACTATATACAATTGAGGAAAATGATGAGGAGTATGAAGAGGATACAGAAAAGGATGAGTAATCATCCTTTTATTTTTTATGAGAAACAAGAATATCATCAAATATATCAATATATATAAAAAAAATCATAATCCTAATAATAAAAAGTGTCGCTTCTACCCAACGTGTTCAACATACGCTCTTGAGACATACAAAAAATTTAATTTTTTTAAGGCTACATATTTAACAATTATTCGGCTTTTACGCTGTAATATATTCACTCCAATGGGAACGTATGATCCTGTCAAAGAGGAATCTAAATATAAACATAAATATCCTACTCTTGACGAAGTTCTTATAAGTGAAAGAATTAAATACATGTTATAATAAGTAAATAATTTTATATGGTATTTTTAAAAAAAGAACTGTAATTTTAAGGTTTTTCTATAACCAATCGAATTGCAGTTCTTTTTTATTTACTTCTTTAAAAATGTTTTTCCATTTTCGAATGTGACTAATTCATCTTTGTAAAGTCCACCAAGAGCTCTCTTGAAAGCTTTACGAGATAATGGAACAATAGCTTCAACATCGTCGCTACTTGATTTAGCATCAAGTGGCATTTCATTGTTATGAGCACGCATATAATTGATTAATAATTCTTTATCAGGATCAATTTGATTTTCTTTTTGTTGAATTAATGAACCATTATATTCATTTTCATTCTTAACATGAATAATTTTAGTTGTTACTGTTTGACCAATATGGTAAGTTCCTCTATACATTGTCTTGTGAACAAAAATATTCTTAAAATCTCTTGTTACAAGGCTCATACCTTGCTCACTAATGTGAAAAATATAAGCTTCAACGCTTTGATTCAATTCATAAGAAACACTACTATCTGCTAAATCAACTATCTCAAATCGATTCAATGGTTTAGCAAATAATGTTTTTTTCTTTTCTTTTAACAATACAAGTAATGTATCACCAACTTCTGGCCACAAAGAAAGATTGTATGGTAAATAGTCTACAGATACTAATACATCTTTTCCAGTATTATTAGATACAAACACACCAGTATTTGAAATTGATTCGACAACTGAAACAAATCCTGGTTTAGTCATTGTAACGTATGGAGTATTTGTTGTAGCACATAGACGATGTAATTTATCGAAATAAATAAATACCTTTACATTGTCTCCTTTTTGATAATCTTCTTTAGCCTCTTGGAAGTGAAGTAATACTTCGTTACTATCTTCATCACGAAGCATATAACCAATATCTGACTTTCTATCAACTTTTAATGTATAAATATAACCTGCATTAAGCATAATTTCACCTAATTCCTATCTCCGTCTTTATAATTACGGTCTGTTTGAGACTTGTACATCTCTTGCTTATCATTTTTTTGATTCCTATAACGTTCAGGATGTTCAATCCTGTTGATAAGTTCTCGTTTCTCTCTTTCACTCAACTCTTTTTTTTCCATTTTCTGCCTCTTTCTTTAAAATAGATTCTAAGACATTTGTTTGAGTAATCCCTTTTTTATTTAATTCTTCAATTAGATATTTCAAATTATTCTCACCTTCACTTGTTTCATAAGTTCCAGTGAAATATCCTAGTGGAAAATAATCATTTTTATATGAGACAAGAGAAAACTTTGACGCTCCAAGTGGCATAGGTTCTAGTGTATAATGATTAAACTTAGATAAATCTAGTGAAAAATCATATTTATTGTTATATTTATTAAATAATTTGGTCAATCCGTGGAAATAGATATCGTTTTCTTTTTGTCTATAAGTCATAACATAGTATCTTTTAGCTCCACTATGAACACCACCCTGATTAGGGATGGTGAATACAACAAGTGGATACTTACCTTTTAAGTTATGATTTATTCTTAAATTCATTACTATTTTTCTTAAATTCATTTCTATTTTATTAATTCTAATCTTCTAATTACTTCGTCATATCCAAGAACAGAAATAATGTCATCACTAGACATACAGTTCTCTTTATGAGTTAGCGCAAGGTTTAAAATATGATATAAGTGCATAATCATACCACGATACAATTCAGGGTTAGCTTTATAATGCTTCTTATCAGTATATTTTAATTCTTCACCAAGTTCTTTAAATGTCTTTTCACTACCAGCTTGCTTTTGCTTAAAGTAGTTAATTAAGCCATCAACAACTTCAGTTAAATCAGCTTCTTTAACATTAGTTAAAATTTGTTCACGTAAGTTTTCTGGTTGTTGGCTAAATATATCATTGAAGAAATATCCAAATGCGTCCATGAAGCTTGAGTAATTAACTAAGTCTTTTCTGTGTTCGTTAGATTCAAATCCTTGAGTTGCAAAAATCTTCTTTACAAGTTCTTGATTGTTATTAAATCTATGTTCAAGTTCAGGATTAAATTCATGAGCCCATGCAAGTAAGTTTGCTTCGTTTTCACTAGCAGTCTTGCTATAAATAATTTCAGATGAAATATTGTCTAACTTAGCTAAGTCATATAAAGGTCCTGAAACACCCATATTTTCAAACTTAACTTCAAATTCAGATAAATCCTTATCTTTATTAGCTGTATACCACTCTTCAAAATTAGAGTTTATTAATGTTAATAAGTACACAAATAATGCCTTAGCTGGATAACCGTGCTCAAGATAGAATTCAGCATTACTTTCAGGGTCTTTTCTCTTAGAAAGCTTTCTGCGTGATCCTTCATCATTTTTCATAACTGGAGCTACATGACCATATTGTGGAGCTTTAAAACCTAGTGCATTAAATAATTCAATATGGATAGGTAATGATGCAATCCATTCGTCACCACGTAATACGTATGTAGTACCCATTAAATAATCATCACAAGCATGTGCAAAGTGATAAGTTGGAATACCATCTGTCTTTAAAAGAACAAAGTCATTGAAGTTATTATCCATATCAAGATCACCTTTAATAAGGTCTTTAACATGAACTCTCTTTGGAGTTTGTTCATTAACTCTAAAACGTAAAACGTAAGGTGCCTTCTTATCAAGCATAGCCTTAATGTCTTCAATTGGTCTATCACGCCAAACTGCATATTCACCGTAATAACCAGTCATTTCCTTCTTTGCTTCTTGTTCCTTACGAAGATTATCAAGTTCTTCTTCAGTTGCAAAGCATGGATATGCATAACCTTGTTCAACTAAATATTTTGCAAGTGCATGATAAATAGAAACACGATTAGATTGAACATAAGGACCATATGCACCAGATTCTTCAGTTTCAGACATAACACCTTCATCAATTTTTAAACCAATTCTATTAAAAATGTCACAAATGATTTTACGTGAGCCTGGAACTTCTCTCTTTTTGTCAGTATCTTCAATACGAAGAATAAATACACCATTATTTTGAGAGGCAATTTTTCTATTAATTAGGGCAGTATAAACACCACCAATATGTAAGAATCCTGTAGGAGATGGAGCCATACGAGTAACAATTGTACCCTCAGGACGACGTGGATATTTAGCTAAAATATCAGCACGTGTTTCCTTTACTTCAGGAAATAATAAATCTGCTAATTCTTGATAATTCATAATAAATTATCCTCCTT
>AUXO018168596.1_pt1 | contig 14003 bp, 9 predicted proteins | sample 768731 | NCBI WGS metagenome assembly AUXO01 (sample SAMN02715735, study PRJNA202380) | gut metagenome | biome: sheep rumen | host: Ovis aries | place: New Zealand: Palmerston North | reverse complement strand
GGAAGAGTTAAGTCGATGATCGTTCTTACCAACGGTAAGAAAGCTTTCCCGGAGGAGATCGAGGCAGTCCTTGGTGAGATCAAGGGTGTTAACGAGGTCTTTGTATGGGGCAACCGCAATGAGCGTGAAGCTATAGATATCTGCGCCAAGCTCCTTATCGACCGTAAGGCTATCGGTGCCGAATTAGGTCTTCAGACTGAGCCTGATGATTCTCAGGTAGAGGCATATCTTAACGATAAGGTTCATGACGCAAATCACACCATGCCAGCATATAAGATCGTACGTAACTATGTATTCTCCGAAGAGGAGATGATCAAGACTACAACTCTTAAGATTAAGCGTCCCAAGGAGCAGGAGCATATTGAATCCAGACTTGCCGAGTGTTCAAGGACTATGGTCGAGATGAACGGCAAGAACTTCGATAAGATGATCAAGGCCTGATGGATAAATACCTGAAGCTCCTGGATCTAAACGGCAGGGCAGTCCTCTGTGAGTTTGAGCGCAAGCGCGTAAAACATATAAATGCCCGCTTAAGGAGCGACGGGAGTCTCTACTGTTCTCTTCCTTTGTATGCTTCTTTTGCCAAAGCAGAGGAGTTTGTATTAAGCAACAGCGATTTCTTTATACGGGCTCTTGATAAACAGGCCATATCCATGCTTAAGGAAGGTGTTCCCAAGTTTTACAGATCAGGAGAGGATATCAAGGTCTTCGGAGTCTGGAAAAAGCTTGATATCAGAACCGGTCCCCGTCATGTTGAGGAAACAGACAGCAGCGTCGTAGTTTATGTAAGCGATATTTCTGATACAGATTCAGTTAAGAGAGTCTATTCCAAATGGCGCAGAGATGATCTCAAGAGAATTATAGACGGTTTTGCATCAGAGCTTTATCCTTATTTTGCAGGGTTTGGAGTCAAGTACCCGGAGGTTATCCGCTATGGAGAGTTTAAGTCCTTCTGGGGTGAATGCTACCACCAAAGATCCATGGTCAAGTTTTCCCTAAGACTCCATGAGCAGCCTTTGGATCTTATAAGATATGTGGTTGCCCATGAATTTGCACACTTTGTAGTACCCAACCATTCAGACAGGTTCTGGGAGGTGGTAACTGGAGTTATCCCTGATGCAAAAGCTTGCCAGATTAGGCTTCGGAACCGGGAATAGTTTCCTGTGCCATCCTTGACTCATAATCTGATGCAGGCATCGGTTTTGCAAAATAGTAGCCCTGGATCATGTCGCAACCTTCCCGGGCGAGGAAATCCACCTGTACCTTGTCTTCGATACCTTCAGCAACGGTCTTCATGTTAAGGCTCTTGGCGAGCTTTAATGCCTCGGAAACTACGACCTTACTCCTGTCATCGTCATCTCCTTCTGCGAAGAAGCCGGCATCCAGCTTAAGGATATTAAGGGGCAGATCCTTAAGGGAATTCAGAGAAGAGTAACCTGAGCCGAAGTCATCCATGGAAACAGAGAATCCGTAAGACTGCAGTTTCCTTATCGTTTCTATCATCTTGTTCTTATCGTCAAAGAATGCACTCTCGGTAACTTCTATCTCGATATATTCAGCAGGGCAGTTTGCCTCAAGGCATATATCTCTTATCTGCTCTGCAAGATCATCTTCTATAAAATGAGCTCTTGATACATTAACAGATACAGGAACTATCTTAAATCCCTGAGATAACCATTTTGCCTGGTCTCTTGCTACATGAGAGAGCATGTAGTGGTCGATCTCGGTAATAAAGCCGCTGCTTTCGAATATAGGGATAAACCTGCCGGGAGATACAAAGCCCAGCTCCTCATTCTGCCATCTTATAAGAGCCTCTGCTCCCTGAAGCTGGTTAGTATTCGGATTATATTTGGGCTGGTAGTAGACAATGAATTCCTCCTTGTCTATCGCATCTCTCTGTTTCTCGGTTACAAGATCGATCCACTTGTGCTGTTCAAGGAGATCGTTATCGTAGAATGCTATACCGGATTCTTCGCTCATATCGAGCTGCATCCTGGCAGCACTGGCATTGTTGTAGATGATGTCCAGATCAAGGGATCTGCGCACCCTTGCCGTCTGTGGAGGTATGAGATCGATACCTGCCTGGAATCCGAACTTGTGGTCAGTATCTATGGATTCGAGCTGGCTTATGATGTTTTGCACCTTCTGTCTTAAGCCCTCTTCTGAATCGTATCTCATGAGGATAGGAAAGTGGGCTTCGGTGCTGTGGGAAGCAAGGTCTCTGGGACCTATGTTCTTCAGGATAGTGAGATATACTTCGCGTAGCATCTTCTCTCCTTCGCTGCTGGAGTGGCAAAGGACAAAATACCTGTATTTGACAAAGACCAGATTGATCACTGCATATCCGTTATTAAGGTTCTTGCGCCTGGAGAGCAGTTTGGATGCATTTATGAGGAACCAGCTCCAGTTATGGCCTCCTGATATCCTGTCCATGAACAGCAGTTTCTGAAGATCCTTCCTGTATCTTATATTGTTGATGCCGAATATGAGGATAGCCAGCATAATGAGGATCATTGTAATGCTTAATGTGATGGACAGTGCGAGGATAAATATCAGATCGCCTGACCGGAAAGCAAGATTTGACTTGATATAGACTGTGGTGCCGTCTTCTGCAGGATAGCAGATCCAGTAGGGGATCTCAGTAGACTTGCCGGATCTGTATTGTATTGCCACCTTGTCGAAATCCATCAGATCGAAGACATTGATGATCACATCATTATCATTGTCTGAAGTGATGAGAAAATCTGAATTCTTATCTGAGTAGATCTGATATTCAGGTCTGCCCTTGATAAAGAAGTAATCCATATCAAGAGGATGCTTGCTTAAGTCTGCGGTGTTATCTGTATTTCCGGAGATTATATTGCCTGACGGATCAGTTATGAAATAATCCTTGGAACTGCGGCTTATAAGAGAAAACAGATCGTTATTACCGGAATAAAGCTCGCTTATAGAATCCACTTCGTTTGCAAGCTTAAGCTGTATTGAATACTCGCCAAAGATAAAATACACCATGGCGATAGAAGCAAAGATCAGGATGCTGATAAAGATCATGAGGATCACGGAGAAGACCGGTCTTCTGTTGATCATCTTGTTTGCTCTCTTTATATCGATATTAGCCATAGCTATCTCCTGTATGCTTGTTATATTACCAATGATACACCTATAGATTTAAATAATCTTAACTTCTATCTTAAATATTCCTTAATTGAGTTATAATTAATTATCTGAGCTAAAGGGGTATGGATATGTCTGAGAATACCAATAACAAAGCAGATCTTAAGTTTGATCTTTGGGAGCGTAAGCTCCTTGACCTGACAACGAGAAACAGCCTTCTTAACTGTAAATTATCCGGCAAGAATGTATTGCCTCTTATGGTTACGTCTGCAAGTGCTTTCGAGAATAAGATATCTCAGAACAAGGATTATGCGATCATATCCCGCGGTGATTCCGGCGAGGACAGTGAGGGTAATCCCAGGATACCTGCCGGTGAATATACCATGGAAGAGCTTAGCGGCACTGATGCCGTAAAGCCTGTATTGGATGAGGCGATCGATGCGGGTAAGATATATTCCAGCCTTGCAAAAGCAGACCTTGATACAAGGCTTAAGGATATCGGCCGTAAGGCCAGGATATCCTACGAAGAAGACGGCGCAGCTTCGCTTTTTGTTGCCTGCGGTTTCCTTAAGTGGAAAAACCCAAAGGACAATGTATCTTGCTATGCTCCTATACTCCTTGTCCCCGTAGATCTTGTAAGGAAATTCGGTGTAGGCAAATACTTGCTGCGCAAGAACGACAGCGATCACCAGGTGAATATAACCCTCCTTGAGAAGCTGAGGCAGGATTTCGATATGGCCATCCCGGAGCTCGAAGGCGATCTGCCTTCAGATGAATCGGGCGTTGATGTTGAGGGCGTTCTCAATACCGTAAGGGGCGCGATCTCCCATAAGGAAGGCTGGGAAGTAATAGACAGCTGCGTTCTGGGCCTGTTCTCATTCTCCCAGTTTGTTATGTGGAACGACCTGCACAATCACCGTGAGGAGATAGCATCAAACAAGATAGTAAACAGCCTTATAGAAAACAGACTTACCTTTGAATATGAAGATATGGAGAGGGACGGCGCATCCTTTACTGATGAGAGCTCGGTATATCTCCCCATCTCGGCAGACCTGTCCCAGCTCTATGCGATAAAGAGAGCCGGGGATGGCGCGAGCTTTGTACTACACGGTCCTCCGGGGACCGGTAAATCCCAGACCATTACATCCATGATCGCCAATGCCATAGCAAGCGGCAAGAAGGTCCTGTTTGTAGCAGAGAAAAAGGCAGCTCTGGATGTGGTTTATTCAAGGCTTGGCAGGATCGGCATAGAGCCCTTCTGTCTGGAACTGTATTCCAATAAAGCCCGCAAGAGTTATATCTTAGACCAGCTCAAGTTAGCCGGTGAAGTTAAGCTCAAGGGCGCACCTGACGGCGGCTACGATAAGGCGCTGGCAGATCTTGAGGCAAGAAGAGCTGAGCTCGACAGCTATAACGACGAGATCATCAAGATGAGAAGTTGTGGCTATTCTCTCTATGAGCTCATGAGTATCTATGCTGAGAATAAAGAAAACCCGGATATCCGCCTCGAAGATGGCTTTGAGGAAGGCCTTAGCGAAGAGAGGAACGCCAGGACCCAGGATGCTCTGAGAGAGCTTGCTGCATCCTCTTCCGGCCTGTCTGGCAAGCTTGGATTTGTTAAGGCTACTGATTACTCCCAGGATACCAGATTTGCCTTATCAGCAGAGGTTCAGGCTCTTGATAGTGCAGCTGTTGCTTTAAAGCAGGCTCTTGATTCCATTCTTTCGGCATATCCCAAGCTTGGCAGCAGCGTGGACTTTGCGAATATCTTGAGGATAAAGAGCTGGATAGACAGCTTTATCTCCTGGAGGAACAAGCTCCTTGCCAACTGGACCGAAGGTTTCCTTGCGGCAGATTGCGACGGCCTCAAGGCAAGATATTTGGCTGCAGAAGGTAAGTTTGCACCGTTCAGGAACAGTGCCAAAAAGAAGGTTTATCTAGAGGTAAGACCTTATGATAAGAACGGCAATGCCTTGCCCATGCTTAAGAGCCATATCGAAGACCTTTGCAATTACAGATCAAGTTTCCTTCAGGTCGGGTTTGAGACTACTGCTCCGGCTCTGTCTCCTGTAATGACAGATTTTATCAAGGCATTCGATAATTACAGATCGTGCTATGAAGCACTCTATTCAAGGCTCAAGCTTAGTGATGAATGCTTCAAGCCGGAAGGCGGGAACTTAGACCGGACATTGTCAATGACAGCTGAACTTAAGGCAGATGAGAACCTTATCAGAGCTAAGACCATATTCAACCGTACAAGCTGCAAGTGTTATGAATACAAGGCAGGTCCCGTAGTTGAGGCATTTGAATCGGGACTCATTAGTGGGGACCAGCTTGAAGGAGCATTTAATAAGGCATGGTCTATGCATATGATCTGCAAGATCATGGATTCCAGCGATATCCTTAAGGGCTTTAGCGGCAAGATCTTTGATGAGAAGGTCAAGATGCTTGCTAAGGCTACCAGTGATTTTGAGAAGATAACAAGGCAGGAGATCTATCTTAAGATCGCAAGGAGCCTTCCTGACTTAAATATCGATGCTGCAGCCCAATCCGGTATGGGAATACTTCAGAGAGCGATAAAGAACGGCGGAAGAGGAATTACCTTAAGGACACTTATGAACCTTATCGCGCCGCTTATCCTGCAGCTGACACCCTGTATCCTGACAAGCCCTATGGCAGCGGCGCAGTTTATCGCTCCTTCCAAAGAGCCGATGTTCGATATGGTCATATTCGATGAGGCAAGCCAGCTGCCTACCAGCAAAGCTGTAGGCGTAATTGCCCGTGCAAAGAATGCGGTTATAGTAGGTGACCCTAACCAGATGCCGCCTACAACATTTTTTAAGGAACAGGTCTATAGTGACGAAGACTTTGAGATCGAGGATCTGGAGAGCATCCTTGACGATTGCCTTGCCTGCGGTATCCCTCAGACTCATCTGCTCTGGCATTACAGAAGCCGCCACGAGAGCCTGATCCAGTTCTCCAATAAGTCTTTCTACGACGGAAGGCTCTATACATTCCCGTCAGTCGATGACAGAGCTAATAAGGTTACACTGGTTAAGTGCAACGGCTCCTTTGACAGCGGCAGGACGAGGACAAACGAGGCAGAGGCCGAGGCAATTGCTGAAGAGCTCTTATCCAGGTTCAATGATCCTGAAGAGCGCAAGAAGACATACGGCATAGTTACATTCAATATACAGCAGCAAAGCCTTATCGAAGACAAGATAGACGATCTGTGCGCCAAGGATCCCGCTTTCGAAGAATGGGCATTCGGTGCTGAAGAACCGGTATTTGTAAAGAACCTTGAGAATGTTCAGGGTGATGAGCGTGACTGCATACTCTTCTCTGTAGGCTATGGTCCTGACAGCGAGGGCAAGGTCTCCATGAACTTCGGCCCTCTTAATAGAGAAGGCGGCTGGCGCAGACTTAATGTTGCGGTGACAAGATCGAGGACCGAGATGAAGGTATTCTCCTCTATTGCTCCTGAGCAGCTTAAGATAACTGATGCAACTCCTGAAGGAGTCAAGGCCTTTAGGAACTTCCTCATGTATGCAGATGGTAATCCCCTTTGGGAGTCAGAATTAGTAACAGTAGCTGATCCGGACTCATCGCCATTGATAAGCAGGAGTGCCGGATTTAAAGGCATTGCCAAGGACATTATAAAAAGACTTGACAAGAGAGGATACACAGCGGTCCCTGATGTGGGAAGGTCAGGATTTAAGGTCAATATCGGTGTGCTGGATCCGGTTGATAGTAGCAAATATTGCCTAGGCATCATTATCGACGGTGCCGGAGAAAGCATGGTATCTACAGCTACTTCAAGAGAGATATCCCAACCCGGCGTGCTCAAAGGCCTGGGTTGGAAGATCTTAAGAGTCTGGGCAGTAGAATGGTGGGAAGATCCTGATTCAGTTATCGATCAGTGCATCGATATTATAGAAAATGGTGATAAAGACCCGGCTCCTGAAGAAGCAGAGCCTGCTTATGAACCTGTGGAAACAGCGGCTCCTGCAGAAACTCTTGATACTTCAGCAGATACAGAGGATATTTCCAAAAAAAAACTGAACTCATAGGAGCTTGGCAGCCATATTGCGAATATAAAGCAGCTGAAATAAACCTCGGAGGTATCACGGGTAAAGATTTTGATGATCCCCGGAATACCGATATGGTAGCAATGGCAGTCTCTCAGATCGTGGAATATGAGGCTCCTGTTTGTTTTGAACAGATAGTTGCCAGGCTTAAGGATGCATGCGGGATCGAAAGGGCTTCGCCCAGATTCAAGGAAAAGATCAGGTATGTCTTAGAGAGAAACAAGACTCCTTACACTATTCAGAACTGTACCTTGAGCAAGGATCCGGCGAATGATGTTATCTTTTATTGGAAAAACAGCGAAGATGCCACCAGGATCTGCAATACCTTCAGGACCCAGTCAGATATAGTAAGAAGCGGCTTGGAGATCTCTGTTAATGAGGCTGCCAGAGCATGCTCTTATGTTTGCAAGACTCAATTCGGTATGCCTAGAGAAGATCTCATATCCGAAGCCGGCAAGGCCATAGGATTTAAGGTTACAAGCGGTCATGCCAAGCTCCTTTTAAACGCGGCCGTTGATTTTGCCATCAGCAGGGGAGAACTTGTTGAGTACGGGTTCAAGGTGAGATATAAGGGGCAGGTCTAGTACCTGATGTGATATAATGCCTCTATGAATAGTGAAGAAAGAGATTACAAACCGGTCTACGAACAACCCGGCATCCTTGATCCGGAACGCAATGTCCCGAACAGTAAGTCCCCTGAATTCAGGATAGTGACTCACTATAATGAGGAAGCTGCTTCTTATCCTGATACTAAGACTTCGTTTACTGATACATCTGCCAACAGCATGGAGCCTATCGAGGACTTTGACCTTATAAACGGCAATGTCAGGCCTAAGGTCGTAGGCGGAGGAAACGCCGGTAAGATCACTCCCAGGATAATGCCTAATATGGATCCTATGGCAGGCGGAGCTCTTCCTACGCATTCAAAGGCTGCCTTCAAGGCAGGGAATCCTTCTTTCTTTACAGATCCTGTTAAACTGATCCTCTATACGGTGCTCATGCTCCTGGTAGTTGCAGCAGAAGCCTTTTTGCTTATCTGGCTTATCAGATAGTTGCCGTAAGGTATTTAAACCACTCTATATCCTGGTTAGCTATATAAAGCCTTGTTATGGTCAGATCCTGGCCATCTACATTTATTGTCTCGGTAATAGGAGTTGCAAGGCCCGTGGCTATCAGCTGGGTTACTATGGGAGCTACCTTATCGCTCATCTCAAATGCGAGCATAAGATCCTTGTCTGTTACGGTATAGCCCTGGATAGTGTCTCTTACATGATTCCTGATATCCTCTTCGGACTGGCTAACATAGGGGAAATCCCCGCAAAGCTTCAGCATCTCACGTGAATACTCCGTGCCCAGATATGCATGTATATGAGCATATGTATACTGAACGCAGATATAAAGATCGTATCTGTCGTTTGTATTTCCCCGGTTAAACTCATCCGGTTTCATATCTATGTTAGGAGTCTCGCTGCCTATGGCGAGGTCCTGCATATATCTGCTTACGGCAACTGAGGTATGAGGCAGGAGGTACTCGGATTCGGGATTTCCTGCCAGGTCTGTAAGATACTTAAGATTAGGCATGATCATAAGCGCTGCTACAAAAGAAGCGATGATCTCATTCTTCTTATCATCATCTCTTAAGAGCTTGCCTGCTATGCTTGCCGCAGAATAAACACCTTCTGTTATCGCCAGGCAGATAAAGGGAGCTGCTATGAGGATCCTGAAGTCGTAAGCAAGGGATACCAGGCAGCCTGCAATGGGAATAAGAGACAGGAACACCGTAAGATATCTCTTGCGCATGATAAGGAGTATTACGCCGATTACAAAGAACAGGCAGTAGTACCAGGTAAATACAGGATATGTGGAAGAGAACTGTCTAAGACCGGAATACTTTGCGAAGAGAACTTCCATAAGAGAATTCAGGTTCTCTCTTACAACAACAAATCCTTCTGTTGTAAGGCGGGTAAAGAATTCTCTCATAAGATTTGCTTCTCTTATATTGTATTCTTTGCTGTGGGTGAATATGTAGGCCCATAGAGGTGCCGAGGATGCAATGAACCCCACTGCGGCAGCAACAGCTGTATAGATGTAGTCTTTAAACATCTTCCGCTGCTTAACAAAGAGGATGATGCCGTAAACAATAAGCCCTGCTATAAGGCCGTAGATGTATTGTTTTCCCATTATGGCAGATGACATCGTAAGTCCTGCAAATATACCGCCTATGGTGGCCCGGATAAGGGAAGCTCGCTTATATGCACTGACTAAAAAGAAGAATGAGATCATGAGGAGTGGTCCGCAGATAGCATATCGGTGACCCATATGTACCTGAGTAAATTCCAATGGCAGGAACATCAGTGTAAGACCGCTTGCTATCGTATAGTATCTATTCCCTGTAATCTCATGAGCAGTAAGCATAGTAAAGATAACGGTAACAAGCCCCAGTATGTTCAGTGCCAGGTTAAAGACAAATAGATTATAACCGAACAGCCTGAACATAAAGGCTATATAGTAATGGAATACCAGCTCTCTTGATATTACGCCTATACCGGAATCAAAGAATATCATCTCAAACTTATCGTCAGTAAAGCACTTGAGCCTGCAATCGAAGATATCCCAGGCTGCGTCGTCGAACAGTCCGTAGTTGTTCCAGGGCGAACTCTTATAGTTATAGTAATGAACAAGGAAGAACAGGACGGTCACGGCAAGCAGACTGAGCAAAATAAATCTGTTGTCCTTAAGTTTGGTGAGGGATATAGAGAATTTAGGTTTGAATGCTAAGACCAGTAAAATCAAAGATACCGGATAAGTATAGAACACGATAAAGTTATTGGGGAGCACGCTCAGATACATGAGCAGCGTGGTAACAAAATTAATAAGGATGAGCACGCCTGATGCAATAAGCATCCTAAGGTCCGGCTTATTTGTGGACAAAAGGCCGGGCTCATTATCTTTCATGAATGAATAGGGAAGCGGGAGAGCTTCCTTGAATGATACCGGCTTTTTATCCTCAGCCGGCTTATCTGTTTTATTCTGATTGTTTGTCTTGATCGAAGGTTTAATGCCGTCTTCTATCCAAAGATCCGGATCTTCGTAATTCATGTTCCCCATTGTTACACCCCTACTAGTAAATACTTAAGGATTATAACATAAAAGAGTTGCCCCGAAGGACAACTCCTTATTTGTTTCAGATATAGGATCTGAGATTATTTCTTATCTTCCTTTTTAGTCTCAGGGATTATGGTGCTGTCCTTTGAGTGGCTTGCGTCCTGATTATCCTCGAAGACATAATCTTTGCCGGGGAGGATTGCATTTAACAGGATTCCGATAATTGAACCTACTGCAAGCCCTGACATTGAGATAACAACCGCACCACAGTTGATAATTATAGCCTGGGCACTTGAATATGTAATACCTATTGCAAGAACGAGGATGATAGCTGCGATGATGACATTACGAGCCTTACCAAAGTCAATCTTATTCTCAACAATATTCCTGACACCTACAGCAGAGATCATACCGTAGAGTACCAGAGATATACCGCCAACTACAGGTGTAGGGATAGCGGAGATGCAGGCTGCAAGCTTAGGTGAGAATGAGAAGAGGATAGCAAATCCTGCAGCAAGTCTGATGACGAAGGGATCGAATACTTTGGACAGGGTAAGTACGCCGGTATTCTCGCCGTATGTTGTATTGGCAGGTGCACCGAAGAGGGATGCAAGTGTTGTAGCAAGACCGTCACCTGTAAGAGTTCTGTGAAGACCGGGATCTGCGATGAAATTGCTGCCTACTGTGGAGGAGATGGCGGATATATCGCCGATGTGCTCAACAATAGTTGCCAGAGAGATAGGTACTATAGTGATGAAAGCGTTGATAAGAAGTGCCTTATCCATATTGCCGTTTGTAAAGATACTAAATACGGTGTCCTGATACTTGACGGGCAGACCGATCCAGGCAGCATTCTTGATATTCTCGATGCTTGCAACGGAGAAGAGCTGGAAGCTGTCATTGCCTGCGATCGTGTAGTAATCGCCTGATACTTTACCTATAGCCAGTGTAAGGATAATGCAGAGGAGGCATGATCCTATAACGCCTAAAAGGATAGGGATGATCTTGATCATTCCTTTGCCCCAGATATTGCAGATAACGATTATAAGGATAGCTGCTACTGCAACGAGCCAGTTGGTAGAGCAGCTGTTTATAGCTGTACCTGAGAGACAAAGACCAATTGCGATAATGATAGGTCCCGTAACGATAGGCGGGAAGAACTTCATTACCTTGTTTACGCCGAATAACTTGATGAGTCCTGCGAGGATCAGATAAACCAGACCGGCACAGGCTACACCAAAGCAGGCATAGGGCAGAAGCTCTGCCTCACCATTGGGGGCAATGGCAAAATATCCTGCAAGGAATGCAAAGGATGAGCCCAAAAATGCCGGAACCTTCCTCTTGGAGATGAGGTGGAACAGTAAAGTTCCGAGTCCGGCAAATAAAAGTGTGGCTGAAACTGACAGACCTGTAAGAGCAGGTACGAGGATCGTAGAACCGAACATAGCGAACATGTGCTGCAATCCCAGGATAAGGACGCGTCCGGCACCAAGCTTTTTGGCATCATAAACTGCGCCCTCTTGAATTGAAGAGTTACTCATAACTGACCTCCCTTGAAAATGTTCTTAAATAATCTTAACACAAAATACACCAATCAAATCAACAGGTTTATCAGACTTATGGTTTGTTGACTTAGTTTTTCAAGTAAACTAAAATATCCTTTAGTGTCATAGCCTTAGTTTATGAAGATTGGAGATTTATCATGCAATACAAAGATTATGCCAATGTTCAGGTAATGGAACATCCTCTCATCAAGCATAAGATCTCGCTTATGAGGAAGGTTGAGACGGGTACTTATGAGTTCCGTAAACTGGTTGAAGAAGTAGCTACTCTTGAAGGCTATGAAGCCTTAAGGGATCTTCCGCTCAAGATTGTTAAGATCAAGACGCCTCTTGAAGAAGCAGAAGTTCCTATGATCGACGGTAAGAAGCTAGCCATCGTCCCTATCTTAAGAGCAGGTCTCGGTATGGTTCCCGGTGTTCAGGCTCTTGCGCCTCTTGCAAAGGTAGGTCATATCGGTCTTTACAGAGACCCTGAGACTCACGAACCCCACGATTATTACTGCAAGCTTCCTGATCCCATCGACCAGCGTCTCATAGTAGTAGTAGATCCTATGCTGGCCACAGGCGGTTCAGCAGTTGACGCTATCTCATCTATCAAGGCTCATGGTGGCAAGAATATCAAGTTCATGTGCATAATTGCTGCACCTGAGGGCATTGAGCGTCTTGCAAAAGCTCATCCTGATGTTGAGATCTATATCGGCAATGTAGACAGACAGCTTAATGAGAATGCATATATTCTTCCCGGATTAGGCGATGCCGGCGACAGGATCTTCGGAACAAAGTGATAATACAGTTTCATTCAATAAAAGTAAGGTACTAGGAGGAACAAAATGAAACTTAAGAGAATTTTTGCTGCCGTAATGGCATGCGCAATGTTAGTTGTACCTCTTGCAGGATGCAATTCTGCAAATGGCACAGCAGGTGAGGAGAAGGAGAAGTTTGTTGTAGGATTCGATGCTGAATTCCCGCCTATGGGCTTCATGGACGACAACGGACAGTATGTAGGCTTTGACCTCGATCTTGCTAAGGAAGTAGCAAACAGACTTGACTATGAGCTGGTGCTCCAGCCTATTGACTGGGCTGCCAAGGATCAGGAGCTTGCATCCGGCAATATCGACTGCATTTGGAACGGATTTACGATCAGCGGAAGAGAAGACTCATACACATGGTCTGAACCTTATATGGAGAACGATCAGGTCGTTGTCGTAAACAACGGTTCTGGTATCACCACATTTGATGACCTTGCAGGTCTTACTGTTGCAGTTCAGAAGGATTCTTCAGGACTTGCAGCTCTCGAGGATAATCAGGAACTAACTTCAACATTCGGTGAACTCATTCAAGAAGATTCCTATCTTAACGCACTTATGGACCTTGAGTCCGGCAGCGTTGATGCCATCGTTATGGATGAGATCGTAGCACGTTACGAGATCCAGACATCCGGCAAGGATATGATCGTTCTTGACGGTGCCATCGCTTCTGAGGAATACGGCGTAGGCTTCCTCCTCGGCAACGAAGAGTTAAGAGATAAGGTTCAGGGTGCTCTCGATGAGATGGCTGCTGACGGTACATTGACACAGATCTCAAATACCTGGTTTGGTTACGATGTAACTATCCTTAAGTAATCCGGCTTATTTGAACCAACGCGCAATTAATGAATATGAGGACTGATTTCTTGCCTGGCATGAAGTCAGTCCTTATTTGTATTCATATCATTTTGTATATTATTGTGTGGTGTTCAATTGGAGCCAATTATTATCTGATATGCTATAATCCTTGCTATGAGAAAACATTCCTTAAAACTTTTGATATCTTTGGTACTGTGCTTAGCGCTCCTTGCAGGCTGCAGTGTTACAGAGACATTTGAGGCCGAAAGCTTTATAGACGATTGCGCCAGATATGTTTATGTCGATAATTACGGGACCTTGTACGAGTTAAATATAGATTTTGTTGACCGCTGTCTTGACAGGTTCGCAGATTCCAAATTCTATGAGGATATGGACGAAGGCGAGAGGCTGGAGGCGGCAAAACAGCTTTTTGCAGCGCTGGAGACATATTCATTCCCTCCGCTTGATAAGGGCATGGTAAGGAATGTGGTTTACAATGAACGGACCGGGGAGTTTACCTGGGATTACGC
>AUXO016309919.1_pt1 | contig 14004 bp, 15 predicted proteins | sample 768731 | NCBI WGS metagenome assembly AUXO01 (sample SAMN02715735, study PRJNA202380) | gut metagenome | biome: sheep rumen | host: Ovis aries | place: New Zealand: Palmerston North | reverse complement strand
GTAAAATCTGATTATACAGTTGAAATTCTTGATGATGGTTCTGTTAAGATTTTAGAGATGTATCAGTCTAATAAAAATTGCTATTCTACATATACATATTTTGCAGACAGCTATGAAAAAGAAGATGAATATATAAAGATTCCATTTAGATATGATGATGGTTCATTTATAAACTTTAAAGTATATCTTGATGATAACGGAACTATTACTAAGGTTATTGAAAACTATGATGATGATTCAGATACATCAAAGATTGCTGGTACATATACAAGAAAAGATGATGACAATTATGGTGATATGACACTTACAGTAGATAATGAAGGCGGCGCTGTCCTTGAAACAGAAGAGATGACATATTATGGTGTTATCTACATCTTTGATGGTGAATGGGATTTTGTAGGTGATAACGATAAGGACGATGTTCTTGATTATGATCTTGTAGAATCAGTTGATTTATATATCTACTTTGACAATGACTCATTCACTTATAAGAGCTATGCTGAAACAAGATATGAAAACTATGCAGGCACATATAAGATGGTTGGTGACCTTGGAAATATAACCCTTAGCGTTGATGGTGCTGGTAATGCTTCTTGTACAGCAACTGTTGAAGGACAGACTATGAATTTCACAGGTAGCTTTGATTACTATGAAGATTCATACACTAACGATACAACTTATGATGCATATCTTACATCAGATGATGGTATGTACAGTCTTTCACTTTCATTTGTTGATTTAGGTGATGGAACATATAACTATCAGGGTTCAGTATCTAAGACACTTGGAGCAGGCTGATTATGAAGTGGACACAGTTTAGAATAAAGACAACTACAGAAGCAGAAGATATTATAATATCTGCTCTTTATGATATAGGACTTGAAGGTGCTCAGATAGAAGATAAGGTACCTCTTACTGCCAGAGAAAAAGAGCAGATGTTTGTTGATATTATGCCAGATGGTCCTGAGGATGATGGTATAGCTTATCTTAACTTCTTTATAGAACAGGAAGAGGGGAAGTCAAAAGCTGATATAGAAGCTGAGGCTAATGAAACACTTTCGAAGATAGAAGAGTGTCTTGAAGAATGTAAGATTTTCTGTAATGTAGGTGACGCAACTGTTCAGGTTCTTGAAACAGAGGATCTTGACTGGATTAATAACTGGAAGAAGTACTTTCATCAGTTCTATGTTGATGACTTACTTGTTATTCCTTCATGGGAAGAAGTTAAGGAAGAAGACAAGGATAAGATGATTCTTCATATTGATCCTGGAACAGCATTTGGAACTGGTATGCACGAGACAACTCAGCTTTGTATTCGTCAGATTAAGAAGTATGTTAACAGTGAAACACATATTCTTGATGTTGGTACAGGTAGTGGTATTCTTGGAATCCTTGCAATTATGTTTGGTGCAAAAGATGCTATAGGTACTGATCTTGACCCATGTGCAATTGCTGCAGTTGAAGATAATATGAATTCTAATAATATTCCTAAGGATAAGTTTAAACTTATTATTGGAAATATTATTGATGATAAAGCAGTTCAGGATGAAGTAGGCTATGAGAAGTATGATATCGTAGTTGCTAATATTCTTGCTGGTGTATTAGTTATGCTTACACCTGAGGTAATATGCCATATGAAGAAGGGCGCTATATATATTACTTCTGGTATAATTAAGGAAAAAGAAGAAGAGGTTGTTAGTGCAGTTAAGGCAGCTGGTCTTGAACTTATTGAAGTTACAAGACAGGGTGAATGGGTTAGCGTAACTGCAAGAAAACCAGCCTAAAAGGTTATATTAATAAGGAAAAAGATATGCAGCATTTTTTTGTAAGTCCATCTGATATTGTAGGCAAAGAAGTGTTTATAACTGGTTCGGATGTTAACCACATCAAGAATGTTCTTAGAATGAAGATTGGTGAGGAGATATCTGTTAGTAATGGTATAGACAGCAATGAATACAGATGTGAAATTGCCAAGATAGAAGAGGACAGAATCTGCTGTAATCTTATGTTTATAAAAGAAGATGGTATTGAGCTTCCATCAAAAATATATCTCTTTCAGGGACTACCAAAAGCAGATAAGATGGAGCTTATTATCCAGAAGGCAGTTGAACTTGGTGTATATGAGGTTATTCCAGTTCAGACTGCAAGAGCAGTAGTTAAGCTTGATGAAAAGAAAGCAAAAAGCAAAACTGCCAGATGGCAGGCCATAAGCGAAGCAGCTGCAAAGCAAAGTAAAAGACAGATTATTCCGGTAGTTAAGGAACCTATATCATTCAAGGCTGCTATGGAATATGCCAAGAGCTTGGATTCAAACATTATTCCTTATGAGCTTGCTGAAGGAATGGAATCTATGAAGGAATTTCTTTCTGATGTAAAGTCAAAGAAATCCATAGGTATATTCATTGGCCCTGAAGGTGGTTTTACAGAGGAAGAAGTTGATATGGCAGTTAATAATAATGTTACTACTGTATCACTTGGAAAAAGAATTCTTAGAACAGAGACAGCAGGTATGACAGTATTATCAATCCTGATGTATTTTCTAGAGGTTTAAAGGAAAAACATGGAAGCATATTTGGATAATTCAGCTACCACAAGAGTACTCCCAGAAGTGGTAGAACTTATGAATAAGATATATCTTGAAGATTATGGTAACCCTTCTAGTAAACATCTCAAGGGTATTGAATCAGAAAGATATATACTAGATGCCAAAGAAATAATAGCTAAGACTCTTAAGGCAAAACCAGAGGAAATATTATTTACATCGGGTGGAACAGAAAGTGATAACACAGCACTTTTCGGTGTGATGCGTGCCAATACAAGAAGAGGTAAGCATATGATTACCACTATGATTGAGCACCATGCTATTCTTGCTACTGCACATCAGCTTGAAAAGGAAGGTTATGAAGTAACATACCTACCTGTTGATAAGTATGGTCAGGTTTCTCCTGAATCTCTTAAAGAAGCAATAAGACCAGATACAGTCTTGGTTTCTGTTATGCATACTAACAATGAGATAGGCTCAGTTAATAATCTTGAAGAACTGTCAAAGGTCGTAAAAGATGCAAATCCAGAAATATACTTCCACACAGACGCTGTTCAGGGATATACTAAGAGTATAATTATTCCTAAGAGATTAGGTATAGATTTACTTTCGGTAAGTGGTCATAAGATTCACGGCCCTAAGGGCGTTGGTTTCTTATATGTTAACGAAAAAGTTAAGATGAATCCTTTCGTATACGGAGGCGGTCAGCAGTCAGGAAGAAGATCTGGTACTGAGAATGTTCCTGGTATTGCAGGTATGGCACTTGCAGCAAAGACTCTTTATGATGACTTTGACAATGAGATTAATAAGCTATACGAACTTAAGGATTATCTTGTAAAAAGATTATCAGATATTGAGGGAACTGTTATTAATGGACATACAGGAAGAGATAGTGCACCTCATATTGTTAGTGTTTCTGTAAGAGGAGTAAGAGCAGAAGTTTTATTACATGCTCTTGAAGAAAAAGGTGTATATGTATCTTCAGGAAGTGCATGTGCCTCTAATAGAAATACTGTTTCAGAAACATTAGCTTCAATTAATATTGAAAGAGACTTGTTAGATTCTACTATAAGACTTAGCTTCTCTATATTTACAACTATGGATGAAGTAAAATACGCAGCAGATTGTATTGAAGAAATAATACCTGAACTTAGAAAATACACAAGAAGGTAGAAAAAGATGCTGGATTTTAAAACCAATGTAAGAATCTTTATTATTGAATTTATTTGTGCAGTTATTCTTGAAGGAGTATATGCAGTATCAATTAATGGTATTGAAGTCTTAGGACTTGTTGCAATTGGTCTTCTTCCAGCTCTTTTGATGTTTCTTTTTGCTTATAACTTAAAAAATGAAGATATTATTATTAGATGTCTTCATCTTTCGGCTCTTATATCATTTATCTATCTGGCTATTATTGTTCATACCCAGATTTCACTTCCATTCATGCTACTGGTTGTAGCTGTCACACTTGGTCTATTTATTAAACCTAAAAGACTTCTTGAATATATGATTCTTTCTATGATTGTCCTTGTTGTTATTGGAGCAATTATGGTTAAGATGAGTTCGGAAGAATCTAACTTCCAGCTTTACACAACATATGTGATGATGTACGCATTCTCATGCGTAGCTCTTCTCTTTATCGTTGTAGGTGTTGAGAAATACCGAAAGAAGATGGAAGAGAAGAATGAAATAGCTAGAGAAGCTCTTGAAGCAAAATCAAACTTCCTTGCGAACATGTCTCATGAGATTCGTACTCCTATGAATGCCATCTACGGTATGGCTGAGCTTCTTGCAGAAGGAGATTTCAAACCTAAGGAAAAGGAGTATATCTCAACAATAAAGAGATCATCTGAAAACCTCCTTTCTATTATTAATGAGATTCTTGATTTTTCAAAAGTTGATTCAGGAAAGATGAATCTTGATCACGAACCATACGATTTCAACTCACTGGTTCAGGACGTTGTTTCTATTATTGAATTTAGACTTAGAGATAAGAATATAAAACTTGTTACTAACATAGATGACAATGTACCAAAGGAACTTATAGGTGATGAGAACAAAATAAGACAGATTCTTATCAACCTTCTTAACAATGCCTGCAAGTTTACCAACCGTGGTACTATTACTCTTCAGATTAACTGGGAATTCGAAAGTGACAATAAGGGTATATTCCATATTGATGTAATTGATACTGGTATTGGTATTTCTCAGGAAAATATAACAAAGCTCTTTACAGCATTCGGTCAGCTTAACACTAAGAAGAATCGTAACGTAGAAGGTACAGGTCTTGGACTTGCAATTTGTAAGAAGTTCCTTAATCTTATGGGCGGTTCTATTTCAGTTAAGTCTAAGCTTAAGGAAGGATCTACATTCACAGTAACTATTCCTCAAAGTGTATACGATGCTTCGCCTTCTAAATATAAAGAGAACTGTGGAGAAGTCCTTAATAACCTTGATACATTTAGAATCGATTTCTCAGCTCCATCAGCTAACGTTCTTATTGTTGATGACAATAAGGTTAACAGACAGGTTGCAGGTGAACTTTGTAAGCTTTTTGGTATTGATGCAGATATGGCTGAATCAGGTCAGGATGCAATCGACAAAGTTGAAAGACATCTTAAGAACTATGACCTTATCTTTATGGACCATATGATGCCATTTATGGATGGTGTTGAAGCAACAAAGATTATCCGTAACTTAGAGGGAGATTATCCTAAGAAACTTCCTATCATAGCTCTTACTGCTAACGCGGTTAATGGCGCCCATAAGCAGTTTTTGAACTCTGGTATGAATGATTATCTTGCTAAGCCAATTAAGATACAGCAGTTAAATGACATGCTTAGAAAGTGGATACCAGCCAAGAAATTATTTGCTCCAGGTACTACACTTGCAGATATAGCTAAGGAAGAGCCAGATTACTCTCTTATGACAAAAGAAGAGATATTAGAATCTCTTGAAGGTATAGATATTATTACTGGTATTAAGAACTGTGCCGGTAGTAAGGATGTATATTATGATCTGTTGCAGACATATGCCACATCTAATCTTGCTACAACACTTACAAGATATTTTGAAGCGGAAGATCTTGCTAATTACGCAGTTACAGCACATTCAATAAAAGGGGCAAGTAAGAATATAGGAGCTCATGATATTGCCGACAAGGCTTATTCTCTTGAAAGGGCAGGAGAAAGAGGAGATATACATTATATCTGGGATAATCATGATGAACTTATAGAAGAGTATACAGCACTTCTTAAAAAACTTCGTAAGATATTCTTTAACACCTAATGGTATTTATGATATACTAATAGAAGTGTGATTGCAGGGGGTTGGATATGTTAAGAGTAGCAATTTGTGATGATGAAAAAACATCTGTACAACTTAATACTGCTTTAACTGAAAAGATTTTAACTGAAGCAAATGTAGAATACGAAATATATAAATTTGAGGATATGCGCGAGATGACAGACGCGCTTGCTAAGCACAGAATAGAAGTAGATGTGCTTCTGTGTGATATCCTCACAACAGATATGAACGGCATAGAAGCTGCTGAAAGACTAAGAGAACTAGGAGATAATGTAGATATTATATTTATCTCATCAACAGCAGAGTATGCACTTGACGGTTACAGAGTGCAGGCGCTTAGATACATTAAGAAGCCTGTAGATATAGATACGCTTAGAGAAGCGCTTTTGATATCAGTTAGTAAGCATTCATTTATTGGTGGACTTACAGTTTCTTCAAAGGGACAGACATTTACCATTGATTTTAAGGATGTTTTATATATTGAAAGCTGTAGAAGAGATATAGATATACATTTAACTGATAAGATTATCACTACACATATGAAGATATCTGATATAGAGAGACTTCTTCCAGAGAAGGATTTCTTCAGATGTCACAGGTCTTACATTGTTAACTTTACTTATATGGAAGCCATAGAAAGATATCAGATAACAATGAAGAATGGAGATATTCTATCGGTAAGCCAGCAGTTATACTCTGACACTAAAAGCCGCTTTTCTAATCATAGATAAAGAAAAGGATTTTAGTAGGTAAGATGGAATACAAGGCATTTTTAATTAAATACGCTGAGATAGCAGTTAAAGGAAAGAATCGTTTTATGTTTGAAGATGCTCTCGTTAGACAGGTTAAGAGAGCTCTTGTAAAGGTTGACGGTTCTTTTAATGTGTTCAAAACACAGGGTAGAGTTCATGTAGAGACAGAAGATAGCGTGGACTACGATGAGGTTATGGATGCATTAACAAAAGTTTTTGGTATTACAGAAATCTGTCCAACAATTGTTTTAGAGGATGAAGGTTTTGATAAGCTTTGTCAGTCTGTTAATGACTACATGAAGGAAGTATATGGTGATAAAACTGCTACTTTCAAGGTCAATGCCAGAAGGGCAAGAAAGAATTATCCTCTTGTATCTATGGAGATTAATGCCAAGGTTGGAGAGAAGATTCTTGATGCATTTCCTAACATGAAGGTTGATATTAAGAAGCCTGAAATATGGGTAAATATAGAAATAAGAGAAAGAATATATGTATATAGCCAGGCAGTTAAGGGTGCCTGCGGTATGCCAGTAGGAACAGGTGGCAAGGCTACTCTTCTTCTTTCAGGTGGTATCGATTCACCAGTTGCAGGCTATATGATAGCTAAGCGTGGTGTGGTAATTGATGCAGTATATTTCCATGCACCACCATATACAAGTGAAAGAGCTAAGCAGAAGGTTGTTGATCTTGCAAAGATAGTTGCTAAGTACAGCGGACCTATGAAGCTTCACATAATAAACTTTACAGAGATTCAAAAGTACATATATGACGCATGTCCTGAAGATGAACTAACAATCATCATGAGAAGATACATGATGCGCATAGCAGAGACTATTGCTAAAGAGAATAAGAGTCTTGGACTTATTACAGGTGAGTCAATAGGCCAGGTTGCTTCACAGACTATGCAGAGTCTTCTTTGTACTAATGAAGTATGTACAATTCCAGTATACAGACCACTTATCGGTTTTGATAAGCAGGATATTATTGAGATATCAGAGAAGATTGGCAGTTATGAAACTTCAATTCTTCCATTTGAAGACTGTTGTACTATATGGGTAGCCAAGCACCCAGTTACAAAGCCTAATGTTAATATTATCAAGAAGCATGAACAGAATCTTAGTGAACATATAGATGAGATGTTTGAGAAGGCAGTTTCATCAAGAGAGATTATAAGTATTGATTAGTTAAGAAATAAAGGCATAAAAAAGCAGGGCATCAAATCCCTGCTTTTTATAACAATAATAATTAAATTCTTAAGCTTCGACGATGTATGGCTTTAATACCTCAAGTACTTCGCTAGCATCATCATCTGACTCAGCATGTATGTTGAGATCTATAGGTTTAGACAAATCAAGGCTGAAGATACCCATGATAGACTTTGCATCGATAACGTATCTTCCTGAGATTAAGTCGAAATCGAAATCATATTTAGTTATTTCTTTTACGAAAGACTTAACTTTGTCGATAGAATTTAATGAAATCTGAACTGATATCATATTTGTACCTCCTGTTTTATTTACTTTTTACTTTAATGCAAGGAGCCACATAAGTCAATTATGAAAAAAATAGCTTTTCACAATCTTGGATGTAAAGTTAATACTTACGAGCTTGATGCTATGATGCAGATGCTTATAGATGAGGGTTATCAGCAGGTCCCTTTTGAGGAAACAGCGGATATATATATTATTAATACCTGTACTGTTACTAATATTGCTGATAGAAAAAGCAGACAGATGATTCATAAGGCAAGAAAGAATAATCCTGATGCAGTTATAGTAGCTGTTGGCTGCTATGTACAAACAAGAGCAGGAGGGGAAGGCCTTGAAGATATAGACCTTTGCATAGGTAACAATCATAAAGGTGAAATTGCAAAGATTCTTAAAGAGTATCTGGGACAGAAGATGACTATAGTCTCAGACTTATCTAAACCTTGCGGCTATGACAACATGAATGTTAATAGCACTTCAGAACATACAAGGGCATTTATTAAGGTTCAGGATGGATGTAACCAGTTTTGCTCATATTGCATCATTCCTACTGCCAGAGGAAGAGTAAGAAGTAGGGCTATTGAAGATGTAGTAAATGAAATAACTACCTTGTCGTCAAAGGGCTTTAAGGAATTCGTTATTACAGGTATCCATCTTAGTTCATATGGAACAGATTGGGACTACGATGATATTAAAGCAGACAGATTTGGTGAGGGACATCTTATAGAACTTTTAACTAAAGTAGACGCTATAGAGGGAGTTGAAAGAATAAGACTTGGCTCACTTGAACCAAGAATAATAACAGAAAGCTTTTTAGATGCTATAGGTAGACTTGACTCTATATGTCCACATTTTCATTTATCACTTCAAAGTGGATGTGATGAGACACTTAAGCGCATGAACAGACACTATAGCGCCGCTGAATTTAAGGAAAAGACAGAGCTTATTAGAAGATATTTTGAACATCCAGCTATTACTACAGATGTTATAGTAGGATTTCCAGGAGAAACTGAAGAAGAATTTAAGACTACTAAAGAATTTCTTCAGGATATACATTTCTTTGAGATGCATATATTTAAGTATTCAAGAAGAAAAGGCACGCCGGCAGATACGATGCCAGGTCAGCTAACTGATGCAGTTAAAACGGCCCGCAGTCATATGCTGGAAGAGGTTGAAAGAAGCGATAGCAAGGCATTCAGGCAGGATGTAATTGGCAGCAGTCAGGAAGTTTTATTCGAAGAAGTTAAGAATATAGCTGGTAAAGATTACTGGGTAGGACATACAAGAGAGTATATAAAACTTGCCTACGGTAATAAGGATAGTAAGGAAAATCTGGAAGGTTTAATCAAAACTGTAAAAGTAGGAGATTTCCTTACAGACGAGTATCTTTTAGCTGAGTGAAAAATTGAAGAAAACGCCCATTTATGGTAAAATATATAGCGGTTTTATAACTATACATTAAGGAGGGAGTATCATGGCAGATATTAATCAGACTCAATTTTTTAAAGTTGATATTGAACAAGAGGACAGCGTAAAGAACATACTTGAAGAAGTATATGATGCTCTTAGTGAAAAAGGATATAATCCAGTAAACCAGATAGTAGGATATATTATGTCTGGTGATCCAACATATATTACAAGCCATAAGAATGCCAGAAGCATAATTATGAAGGCTGAAAGAGATGAACTCGTTGAAGAGATGCTTACAGAATATATAAGATGCAACGGATGGGATAAGAAAGGTCAGGAATAGTATTATATGAGAATTATGGGACTGGACTTTGGTACAAAGACAGTAGGAGTTGCCATAAGTGATCCACTTCTTATCACAGCTCAGGGAAAAGAAATTATAAGAAGAGACAAGCCTTCTAAGCTTAGACAGACACTGGCAAGAATAGAAGAACTTGTTCAAAGTGAAGAAGTAAGCGAGATAGTTCTTGGGTATCCTAAGAACATGAATAATACAGAAGGTGACAGAGTAGAAGCAACCAAAGAATTCAAGGATATGCTTGAAAGAAGAACAGGACTTCCTGTTACTCTTTGGGATGAAAGACTTACAACTGTAGCTGCAGACAAGTATATGATGGATGCAGGAATCAGAAGAGAGAATCGTAAAGATTACGTAGATGAGATAGCAGCTGTGTTTATTCTTCAGGGATATTTAGACAGCAAGAAAGCGTAAATGTAGATGCCATTACTGGTTGGTAGTGGAGCCTTAAGTAGGAGGTTACGATATGGATAAGTTAGTTATAACAACAGAAGATAATAATCAGATAGAATTCTATGTTCTTGAGCAGACAACTGTTGGCGGAACAGATTACTTCCTTGTTACTGAAGAGGCTGAAGGCGACAGTGATGCTCTTATACTGAAAGATCTTTCAAAGAAAGATGATGAAGAAGCTATCTTTGAAGTAGTATCAGATGATGAAGAACTTGAAAGCGTAGCTAAGATATTTGAAAGTATATTAGACGATATCGATTTTACAAAAGAGTGATTCCTAGCTTAGCTGGAAGTATATTTGTACCCCACGCTAAACTTAATATCGCTCTATCTATATAGAAGGAGAATGAAAGAAAGATGAAGAAGATTGATCCGACAGGAGCTTCGCCCCTTCGTATCATCCCTCTTGGCGGCCTTGAACAGATAGGCATGAATATAACTGCATTTGAGACTGATGACAGCATATTCATCCTAGATTGCGGTCTTGGCTTCCCTGAAGATGATATGCTTGGCGTAGATCTTGTTATTCCTGATGTTACTTATCTTCAGGAAAACAGCAGTAAGATTAAGGGCTTTGTTATTACACATGGCCATGAAGACCACATAGGAGCATTACCATACGTTTTAAAAAGAATTAATGTTCCAATCTATGCAACCATGTTAACTATGGGAATCATAGAGCGTAAGCTTGAAGAACATGGTATTAATGATCAGGTTACAAAGAAGGTTATCAAGTTTGGACAGACTATAACACTTGGTGACTTTCATGTGGAATTTATAAGAACAAACCACTCGATAGTAGATGCGGCAGCACTTGCAATATATACTCCTCAGGGAATTATAGTTCATACAGGTGACTTTAAGGTAGATTACACACCTATATATGGAGATGCCATCGACCTACAGAGATTTGGTGAACTTGGTAAGAAAGGTGTACTTGCACTTATGTGCGATAGTACCAATGCTGAAAGACCAGGCTTTACTCCATCTGAAAGAACAGTTGGTAAGACTTTAAATGACATCTTTGAGGAGAATGAAACTACAAGAATTATAGTTGCAACATTTGCCTCTAATGTTGACAGAGTTCAGCAGATAATTAATATAGCTTATAAGTTTGGACGTAAGGTAGCTATCGACGGAAGAAGTATGGTTAATATCATACAGACAGCTATCGAACTTGAGAGGCTTAATGTTCCAAAGGATACTCTTATAGAGATAGAAGAACTTAAGAATTATCCTGATAATAAAACTGTTATTATCACTACTGGTAGCCAGGGCGAGCGACTTGCAGCACTTAGTCGTATGGCATGTGGTAATCATAAGAAGGTTAATATAGGACCTGGAGATACTATAGTATTCTCTTCACATCCTATTCCAGGTAATGAGAAACCAGTAACAAAGATTATTAACGAACTTCTTAGACGAGGAGCAGATGTTATATTCCAGGATACACATGTATCTGGACATGCATGTCAGGAAGAGATTAAGCTTATATACTCATTAACTCAGCCAAGATACGCTATTCCAGTCCATGGTGAATACAAGCATCTTATGGCTCAGGCCAAGATAGCTAAGGAACTTGGTATAGATAAAGAACATATATTTATTCTCCGCTCAGGTGATGTGCTTACATTCTGTGAGGACGGAGCTAAAGTAGGAGAAAAGGTTCAGGCAGGTACTATACTTGTTGATGGCCTTGGCGTTGGCGATGTAGGTAATGTAGTTCTTAGAGACAGACAGAAACTGGCTGACGATGGAATCATCGTTGTTACACTTGCTCTTGATGGTTATAATAATCAGGTGGTATCAGGACCAGAAGTAGTATCCAGAGGATTTGTATATGTTAAGGAATCTGAGGAGATACTTGAAGAGGCTAAGAGCATAGTTGATCAGGCAGTCTTCGATGCACAAAACAGGGGTGTTACAGATTGGGGCAAGATAAAGAATATTATTAAGGATTGCCTTAGCGAATATGTGTGGAAGAAGACAAAGAGAAGACCTATGATACTTCCGATAATTATGGAAGTATAGGATATAAGAGAAGGGAAAACTTGGAGGGTACAAATGAAAGAACTGGAAAACGAAGTAGATAGTTTTGTTGAGGCAATTAAGAATACTAAAACCTATAAGAATTTCAACAAAACATTAACAGCTCTTAAAAAAGATCCAGAGCTTAAGCGTAAGGTAGACGAATATCGAAAAGAGCGTTATGATATTCAGAATTCAGACTATTATGACGAACAAGCAGCAGATAACTTTACTGAAAAGTATGCAGATTTTATCGAGCAGCCTATAGTAGGAGATTTTCTGGATGCGGAGAACGATCTCTGCCGTATGCTTCAGGCAATAACAGATAAGGTGATTGACAGCGTGAATTTTGAATAAGCTGTCAGGAGAATTATGAAGTCAAGAAAGATAATATACACAATTTTTAAAACTTGTATAGCATTTGTCATATTTATAATTATTGCAGGTCTTGCATATAAGCTCTGCGAAAAGTCTTATAAATTTGGCTACAGAATATTTGCTGAGGAACCACTTAGTCCAGCACCTGGTATAACTGTATCAGTGGCTATAGTTGAGGGTAAGTCGGCGATGGAGATTGGAAAGATACTTGAGGAGAAGGGACTAATCAGATCTGCTTATCTTTTCTATCTTCAGGAAGCAGTATCAAGTTATCATGGAAAATTAAAGCCAGGTGTATATGAACTTAGTACAGCTATGACTGCAGAGCAGATGATGGCTGTTATGGCAGCGGAGCCACAGGAAGAGGAAGTAGTTGATTCTGTTTCTTCTAATGAGGCTGATTTCTACGGAGACCCAGCTATGGAAGCTGATTATGATGAAGGCCTCAGTGATGGTGATTCAGGTATAAATTCAGGAATAGATGATTCTCAGGTTAGTGGAAATGAGGTAATAGATCAGTGATAGATGAAGAAAGGATTGTATCATTCATTAACTCACTTGATAGTGGAAAAAGCCAGATACTATCTGAGATAGAGAAGGAAGCTAAAGCTGACTTTGTGCCTATAGTTAGAAAAGAGATGCAGAGTCTTCTTAGATTCCTGGTAGCATCATATAAGCCAGAAAAGATATTAGAGGTGGGCTGTGCTGTAGGTTTCTCATCTTTACTTATGTGGGAAGCTTCCGGAAAGCAGGCTAAGATTACAACAATAGAGAACTACGAAAAACGTATTCCAATAGCAAAGAACAATTTTAAAAGAGCGGGGGCGGAAGAGGATATCACCTTATTAGAAGGAGATGCTACTCTTATTCTTCATGAGATGGAAGGCGCTTACCCGTTTATTTTTATGGATGCAGCTAAGGGACAGTATCCTAACATGCTTCCAGATGTAACAAGACTTCTTTCAAAAGGAGGAATACTTGTAACAGATAATATTCTTCAGGATGGCGATGTATGTGAATCCAGATATGCTGTTACAAGAAGAGATAGAACCATACATTCAAGAGTTCGCGAGTATTTATATGAATTAACTCATAGTGATGTATATGAAACGGTTATTCTTAATATAGCGGATGGAGTTACATTAAGTGTAAAGAAGTAGTTCACATTATGAACTACTAAGAATCATAAGAAAGTTGATTTAGGAATTATATGAGTAGAAGTAATAAACCGGAACTTCTTATACCGGCTAACAATATAGAAGTATTTAAAACTGCCATTACATACGGCGC